>DHKFR23501__coassemble_837_pt1 | contig 33666 bp, 27 predicted proteins | sample DHKFR23501__metabat2_low_PE_038 | metagenome-assembled genome bin DHKFR23501
GTACTCATTTATGGTTGCCTTTATAGTTGCAGTCGAATCGGTCGGGATGGCACTGAGGAGAGTGCTGTAGAAAGCACTTTTAACAGGTTCTGTCATAATGGGTATCAATTGTTTCAACTCTTCAATGTATGCTGCCTGGCCGGCAGTGTCATTCAGAATCAAACTTGTATTGAGGGCAGCGGACAACTCTTTAGCATAACGGGAGGTGTCCCCTGCATTTTTAAAGAAGGAAGCGGCCTTAACCGCATTGTCCTCAGCATCGTGAAATTGGTATAGTTGATAGTATATGGCTTTCTTAGCAGAATAAAGCCGTCCCGACATTAAAAGGTTCTCATTCCGATGTACATATCTCTCAGCTTCTATGTAGCAGCGCATAGTGCCCTCATTGTCTCCGGCGTTTTCCTTTATCCTTCCGAGGTAGTAGAGCGTCTTGAGCTTGTCCTCCGCGCTGCCGTGATGCCTGTAGTACTTGACGGCCGGGCGGATGATGCTGTCGGTGGTCAGGTCTATGTAATTTTTGTCCAAGGCCTGGGAGTAGAGCAGAGCGTATCGGGCCTTGAGGCGTCTGGTGCTCAGATCTTCGGTGTTGATGCTGTCCAGCATGGCGTAGACCACTGCAGGGTCCTCCGTCTCCATCACTTCCTCGGCCTTGTCGAGAACGGCCTTTATATGCGGCTTGTCCGTGCAGCTGATGAGGAGCAGACTGGCGGACGTAAACAGAAATATCCAGATATAACGCAGGTGTTTCATGCGGCAAAGATAGCGGATTTCCGCCAACTACAGCAGGAAGTCCTCGATGTTGTACGGAGTGATGACTTTGAGGTTGCTGCCGGGGTAGGCTTTGAGGAAGGATGAGGGAGTGCGGTGCCGGGCACCGGGATTCCATTTGAATTCGAAGGCGGACAGGTTTCCGTCGCTTTCCTCTATGTAGTCTATCTCTGACTGTTCTTTGGTGCGCCAGAACCAGGAATTGCACCAGTGACAGGTGTAGGCGTTCTGTTTCACCCTTTCGGAGATAGCATAGTTCTCCCAGAGGGCACCGATGTCCCGGCGGCTTTCGGCCTGGGAAAAATCTGCGATTATGGCATTGCGGATGCCGTTGTCATAGAAATAAATCTTTTTGCTGCTTTTCAGCTCGTTCCTTAAGTTGCTGCTGAACGTAGGCCCTCAGCCCGACGGCAACATCCCCGCCGCAGCCCTTGAGCGCCTGGCTGCAAAGGGCGAGTGGCTTGCTGTCAACGGCGAGACCATCTACGGCACCCGCAGCATCCTCGTGAAACCCCAGCCCTGGGGCGTGACCACCCATAAGGACGACCGGATGTGGCTGCACGTCTTCCCCGCCGACGCCTTCAAGGCCGCCTCGGACGGACAGATCTACGTGCCCTACAAGGCCGGACGCAAGGTGGCCTCAGTCACTCCTTTCGGCTCGCCTGACGTGAAGCTCGGCTTCAAGCAGTACAAGGAAGGTCTCTTTGTGACCCTGCCCTCCGACATGCCTGCCGACGTACCGGACTATATCGTAGAGGTTACTTTCAAATAGTTTACAGGAGCATTGTCTGCGGAAACAGTCATACCTACGGAAGGTCCTCCCCACTTTGTGGGTCCCCTCCCTTTTCGGGAGCCAATGCCTTCCGTAGGTTCTACTGCCTAAAATCTGAAACCGATATATAGGACAGTGCGAAAATCGCATGAGGAAAGCATGGAGGCATCTTCCCTCTGCCATCCGGCGGCATTGTCATTGAATGTGGCACCGGCATCGATTCCTATCACGTAATGGGTGAGGAATGTATATTCGTAGCGTAGGCCTGCATTTCCAGCAAGTCCGTTGATGTGGTATTGTGAGGTAAATGTCGTAAAATCCATAGGAGCTACGGTTGGGAACATCTGCTCTGCCCTGAAGCACAGTCCGTCGGCAAAATAGTATCCGATACCTGCGTAGACTGAGAACCGGTGATGCTCATTGTCTATCATGTGGAATACAGGCTTGACCGTGATAGCCAGCGAGTTGTGCCTTATCCACGCCAGATTGTTCAGATTGCTTCCTTGAGCAGCCTGTTCCTGAATGTAGTCTTTTACCTCAGGAATATCCCCTATTCCGGTTATGGAATTTCCGACGGCATCGGAGTAGACATAGGCATCTGCAAAGTCGGGAAAACCGTTTCTATATGAACTCTGTATGTCCAATTCCAGAGAGAAACGCCTCACTAAGTCTCTTTGGTAGCTGAAACCATACACTGCGGTAGGATAGTGTCTGATATAGCCGACTGCGCCGTTGTCAGTTCCTGACAGATTTGTTCCATAACTGTAAATCCCCCATAGCCCTATACCGCCATAAAAGCGGATCAGGTTAGATGTTCTTTCTTGTTTGTCAGAAGTGTCATAAGTCTGGCTCATACCATTGTAGCAGGCAGCACAGGCAAGAATCACGGACAAGAGTAATGATGTTATCTGCTTCATGTTTATGGATTATTTGTTTGATTGCAAAACTTGAGAAGTCTCCCTGATATTGATAGATTCTCATTTTGGGTGATATGTTTTTCAGCTTGAATATAGTATCGCATAGCGGCTGCGTTATCACAGGTATTTCCCCTGATTCTTCCAAAATAATAAAGCGTCTTCTGTCCTCCGCGCAGCCGGGCAGGAGCAGACTGGCGGAGGTAAGCAGAAATATCAGAGTGTAACGCAGATGTTTCATGCGGCAACTAACAGATTTCGGCAGTTGCGCCGGAACTTGATTCAGAAAACAAAACCGAAACGATACTGTAAGTAAGGAGCTAAGTATAAGCCGTTCTGAATGCCGACTCTTCCTCCGGCAGTGAATTCACCGAACCAATGTTTGCCCCAGACCCTGCGGATACCGTACATAGGAGTCAGGCTGAAGTCAAAAGGCCCGCTGAGTGCTCCTTGTATCTTTATTGCGACAAAGTCTGCCGAGTTCTTGAAGGTGTTTTTCCCCAGTCTGGCCCGACGGCCGAAGTTGGTATAGAAGCGTGGCTCGATGTTGATGCCTAAACTTGAACTGAACTGCAGCTCGGTGAGATGGTAGTCTCCATAAAAGTACAGTCCTGAAGGTACCATTCCAGCGCGGAAGACCATCGAGAAGCTTCCCCCCAGTTTTTGCTCGTACCCGTACTCTATGCCCACAATCTGGAGGGAAAAGGAGTGGTTGGACACGGCTACCGGTTTTTCGGAAGCAATCACAATGGTGTCAATGGCTTTGGACACGGACTTTGCGTATGCCCCTGAGACGGCCGTCAGTATGGCCAGGACAGTCAGTATAAGGTGTTTCATCTTTTATTGTTTGTGTGTGTAGCTGTTTCGCATTGCAAATATAGCGGATTTCCGGCAGTCACAGCCATGATGCCCCGATGAAGCACGGAGCGGTGACTTTGGGACTGCTGCCATGGGCTGCCTTCAACGAATTGACTTCGTGGTGCACTCTTTTTTTGAATCACCTGAAAGTCAATCCATTGTAAATGCGACTGCACATTTACCCAATCTTAAAACAAGTCAAATGTGCAGTGTATTTTATAAGGTGCTGATAACCAAGAACTAAATTCCAGTAGTGCACCACGAAGTCAATTCGTTGACTGCCTTTCGCGACTCATAAAGTATGCATATTGCCGCGCGGTTATGGTGCCTGCAGTGCCTGTCAGCCGACAGTCGGGTGTATGCTTTATAGGAGCTCCGCCATATACGCGGGCAGGCACAAAACATCCTTGTCTTTTCGTAAGTCTTTGGTATATAAAAGATATCTGTGAAGAATCCTCGCCGAAAACTTATTCTGGAACATATCGAGGGACTTGTGTGAGTTGTAGCCGGAGGATTTGACCTCTATGGGGCATATCTTGTCTTTTCGCGAGATGAGGAAATCTATCTCGTAGTTACGGGTCTCCTCCTTGAATGTGTAGTAAAACAGTTCATTACCGGCACTCTTCAACATCTGGGCGATGGCGTTTTCATACACATATCCCAAGTCGGTGGGGAGTTTGTCTGAAAGGAGTTTACGGTATATTACATTGTCCGTATAGTCACGGTCCATGAAAGCGAGTGTGACGAACAATCCGGTATCGGCAAGGAACATCTTGAAGTAATTGTAGTCGGCATGAAGGGAGAAACCAACACCGGGATCATCGGCGTGGTAGGCAAAGTTCACTGTCATGGAGTCTGCCATGTCCATCAACAGTTCACCGAGTCTGGCTGCCGTTGCATTTTCAATTACGCTTCCTATTTTGTAGCGGGTTGTATTGCGGGAGAGTTCTGCGGGAATGGAGGCAAACAGGCGGGAAGCGCGGCCTGACGGGTCGATTTTTCTGAAATCATCGATGTACAGTTCCAGGATGTTCCGTTTTACTGCGTCTATGGCCGAGAAATCATTGGATTCCAGGTAGGCACTGACAGCCTGTGGCATACCTCCTATGAGCATGTACAGGCGGAAAAGGCGCATAAGATCACGGTTTACGGCATCTCCAAGTGGCTTGAAATTTTGATATGAGTATTTTATCAGCCCGTGAATCTGAGGTTTGTCAATGGCCCATAGAAACTCTTCGAAGTCCATCGGATACATTGCGATACGGGTTTCTTCGCTCGGAATCACGATTCCTTTTACGTTTTTCTTTATGGATAGGAGCGACCCGGTTTCAATGTAGTCGTACCGGTGGTCTTTTACGAGGTGCTTGATTGCCTGCCGGGCCGGAGGACAGAGCTGGACCTCATCGAAAACGATAACCGATTTCCGTTCGTACAGCGTTACATTGAACAGCGACTGAATCCGCAAAAAGAAGTAATTCAAGTCTGAAATATGTGAGAATAATTCATGGACTGAGATATCAGCTATTGAAAAGTCGATGATTATATGGGATTTATACTCCTTGCGAGCGAACTCTTCCGCAATGGTAGATTTCCCGGTCCGTCGCGCACCCTTTATCAGAAGTGCCGTCTGTCCGTCACTTTCCCGTTTCCATCTGAGCATTCTTTCGTAAATCTTGCGCTTGAATATTTTTCCAGACATGTCTAAAACCTTTATACGTCAGCAAAGATACGGATTTGTCGGAAAATGGAAAAGGTTTTTTTGCCTTTTTGTCGGAAAACGGAAAATGTTTTTCGCCATTTTTGTCGGAAAATGGAAAATGTTTGGGTTTAGTCGATGTGCAGGTCGCGGATGAGGGTAATCTCGGTGGACTGCTCGCCGGTCCAGCCGCCCTTGGCCTGGACGCCGCACTGGATCTTGATGAAGTCTATGTACTTCAGGCCGGCGGACTGTCCGTCCCAGCGCACTGCGTCGCAGATGCTGAACTTGTCGATGTCGGGGTCGGTCTCGCTCCAGTTGTCGGCGTAGCCCCAGTCGAAGGGATGTCCTATCCACAGCGAGCCGTTGCCGTTCTCGTCCTCGAGGCGGTCCTGGAGGCGGGTGCCGCGCAGGGTGTAGCTGCCGGCGCTGATCCAGGCGGGAAAGTAGCTGTCCTGATGGTGGTAGGCAGGGAGGTAATCGACTGTGCCCGAGCCGCCGCGGTTGTCGGTCCATTCGACGCTCATCCCGTTCTCAGCCGGCCGGTAGTATGTGACGGCGTAGTCCTGCCAGGTCTCCGGCTTGCCGTATTCGGAGCCGCGGAGCTCGTACCAGGTGTCGTCGGGCAGGCCGTTGCCGTTCTCGTCCTGGCTGACCCAGATGATGCCGGGTTCGGACGAGGAGCTGTGGGCGTTGCCGGTAATCTGCAGGTCCAGGGCTCCCTCGCCGCCGCTTTCCACGCTGTGGTCGAAACCGACGATGATATAGCCTCCGAACGCCCCGAGCGAGACAAATGCTCCCTCACTCAACCGTCCGTAGGCGTAGTCGCAGGCCTCCTGCATGGTGGTGGCGGTATAGCCCTCGTTGATGAACTGACCCGGCGCGGGGGTGTATTCACAGACCCGGGAGATGAACGCGCTGCTGGAGGCGTCCGCCGCCCGGAAGTAGGTCCCTTCGGCCGGCAGTACCGTCACAGTAAGGTCCTGCGAGGCGGTGGTATAGGAATTACGCATGGTCACATTCACGGCGTGGGAGCCTTCCGCTGTAAGGTCAAATACAAATTCCGGCGCCTCCCCGCTCTGTACCTCAGCCCCGTCCACGCTCCAGGTGTACACGACATCGAAAGGATGCTCTATGTCCAGCGGCCGCAGCAGCAGGCTCCGTCCGGAGCATACCCCGTATTCCGTCTGGTCAAATGTCCAGGAAAATGCCTCCCCGGGACTGAGCACCTCTACGGTAAATTCCACCTCGTCCGCTCCGTCCCGGTTCTCGACTCGGAGCCTTCCTTCGAACGTTCCGGTCTCCCCGGTAGGGAATGTGTAGACCGCATCAGCGGAGACCTCCTCCCCGTCCACCGTCCAGGAATAGGCGACAGGCAGGGCGGAAGAGACCTCGGGCGCAAGCACCAGGAGGGAGTCCTGCAGGACTGAGAAACCCCGGGAGGCTCCGGGCAGGGACACTTCCGGCGGCATGGTCTCGTAGACGTCTATACGCAGCTCGGCCCTGTCCTCTCCTGCGGAATTGCCGACCGTCAGCAGTATCCAGTATTCTCCCCGCTCCCCGCTCTCAAACGTGAGGGCCGGTCCGGTGGAAAGCGTCTCTCCTTCGCAGGTCCAGAGATACACGGTCTCTTCCCCGCAGTTCTCGTACTCCGGAGTGACGGTTACCGGCTCTCCGACGACCGTCTCGTAGAGCTGCTGCTGAAGCACAATTACCGGAGGCAGGGAATCGCGCTGTTCCCTGCACCCGGTAAGAGCAAAAACTATTAAAAATATGAATGCAGAAAAATTGTTTCTCATCAATAGGTTCCGGTTACATTCTGACGGTCACGTCGTCGTAGGCGAAATATCCCGGGATGGCCATACCCCACTCATTGACAATGGATGAGGTTATGTCGAACTCTACTTTTACAGGCGCACCGAGTCCGGTAAGATCCCACAGCGTCCACTCATTGACGCTCTCGCCGTCCTTGGAAAGGTAGAATTCGCTGGTGCCTGTTACTTCTCCCTCTGCATCGTAGCCGGTGGCTGTGATTTTGGTCCAGTCTGTCTCAGTCCCGAGGACGTCGAATGAACCGAGGTAGTAGGAGGTGTTTGTGACGTACATGCTTTCGATAGTCCTGCCGACACCGTCCTTGAAGTAGAAGTATCCGGTGGCAATGGAGCTGCCGCTCTTGTAGCCGTTGTGGACGCAGAAGTTCTTAGAACCGTCGTGGCCGCTCTCCAGGGGTATCGCCAGCTGCAGCGTGTAATCGCCGGTGGCTTCCTGCCCTACATAGTTGGATATGGCGTGGCCACCGTTCCAGTAAATTGCGGCGCCGTAGCTCTCGCAAAGCTCAGATGCGAGGAATGTATTGCCGTCATCATACCAGCTGTAGTCCACGCCGCTGACCATGTCGCCGTAGAGCAGCGGTCCGCCATACTGCGGATCATCCACGAGTGCATCCCAGTACTCGCCCTCGAATGTCAGGACTGCGTATTTGTAGCTTACGGATATCTGTGTGGATGCGGTGGCTATGCCGCCCTCGGTCTCCACGCTGAGGGATACCGGGAATATGCCTGCTTCCTCGAAGGTGTAAGTGAGGGTCGCCTCTTCTCCGATGACCTCCTCGTTGAGGGTCCATGTGTAGATGGCATTGTCGCAGTTCTCATAGACAGGTGTAAGGGTGAACTCCTCACCGATTACTGCCTCATAGCTCTGATTGAGGGATACTGTGGGTGCGGGAATCTCTTTCTGGCATGAAGCGGCCAGGATGACTGCGGCAGCGGCCGCAAGGGAAACTTTAATAATTCGGTTCATTTTATAAAGATTTTAATGGTTTGCGGGTAAATACAATGTGACCGGGGATATCACCGGTGGTGGCCGACCACTTCCGGACGCCGTCCTGCCCGTAGCAGTGGATGCGGCCGGGGGTGACGTGGTCCTTGGCGTCGGTCAGGAAGATATCCCCGTTGGAGGGGTTGACGGCGATGCAGTAGGGGGTGGTGATTTCCTCTTCCGTGCCGTCGGTGACGAAGTTGCGGGTGACGGTGATGCCCTCCCGGGTGTCGAAGACGGCGTAGCCGGTGCTGTAGTCCAGGGAGACATTGCTCCAGGAGTGGGAGATGACATAGAGTGAGTCGCCGTAGACTGCCATGTCACTGTTCTGCAGCAGCTGGAGCTCCCGCACCACCTCGTCCGTCGAGGGATCGACGACCCAGGTCGAGGACTGATGCCCGTAGTAGTCTCCCCGGGAGGAGATGTAGAGCATCCCGTCGCCGCCTATTTTGACCTGATGCAGGTTCGGAGCCACCTCTATCTCATTGCATACCTCGAAGGTCGCCAGGTCGATGACCGATACCGTGAGGTCGTAGTCCGGAGCCATGTAGCCCCCGGAATTGGCCACGTAGAGCCGTCCGTCCACCACCGCCATTTCCTCCGGCTGGTAGCCCACTCCGCAGGTGTCCACCACCTGCATGGTCACAGTGTCTATCTTGGCTACGTAGCCCCTGCGGTACTCCGGGTCGAATTCTACTGCCCCGGCGTAGGAGCTGACGTAGGCGTAGCCACCGTCGAAGGCGATGTACCGGCAGTTGGGCAGGGGTATCTCCGCTATGTGCCGGGCGGTCTCTACGTCCATGACCTCCACGAGGTTGGAGCAGTTGATGACGGCGTAGAGCCTGCCCCCGTAGATGCCGAGGTCATTGCCAACATCCCCGAGCTCGAGGGCCACTCCCGGATTGCGCTCTGCGAATATGTTGCGGGTGTAGACCCCTGTGGCATAGTCGAAATAGTCGAGAGTGGCCTTGTTGCTGCCCATATTGCCCTCGTTGAGCAGGAAGAAGCCCTTGACCTCCCCCGCCTCCGAGCCGCCGGTGACCTCATTGCCCGTCGAGGGGGTGATGGGCTCAATCCCCCGGCAGGAGGTTATGACCGCGCCGGCCAGACATACGGACAGCAGTCCGAAAAGAGTATATGCAGTATTTATTCTCATAGGATGAAATTGACTTTAATCATGAAGTTGGTGCCCGGCATCGGGTAGCACTTGACCACCTCGTACTGCTGGTTGAGGATGTTGTTGACCAGGGCCGTGGCCTGCAGCTCCCACCCCTTGAAGAGGAAGGACTTGGTCAGGGATATGTCGTGGGTGTACCAGGGCTGGGCGTAGTTCTCGGGGATGTTGGCCGAGGATTCGTAGCGCTCGCCGGTGTAGATGAAGCTGTAGTTGAAGGACCAGCTGCTGTAGGCCGCGCCGAGGGTCACAGAGCAGCTGTGCAGGGGGATGTAGGCCACCTGTCCGCCGTACCATTCGGATGTCGGGTCGGTCAGGTCGCGGGCCCGCTGGAAGGTGTAGTTGACTCTGGGGGAAACGTCCACCGGTCCGAACCGGAAGTAGCCCTGGGCCGCCGCGTCCACTCCGAGTATCTCCACGTAGCCGAGGTTCATCATCGTCCAGCGGAACTGGTTGGAGGTGGGCATGGCTATGATCTTGTTGTCTATCTGGTTGAAATACACGTCGGCCTGTATGTCCAATCCGCGGAACCAGCCGCGGCTGCGTATCAGGTGCCAGGTGGCCCCGAAGTCGTACTGGCTGGTCTCCTCCGGCTCCAGCCAGGATGCTCCGGTGAAGGTGTAGTAGAGGTCGTTGAAGGTGGGCATGCGGTAGTTCTTCTTGTAGAATGCCCTCAGCTCTAAGTCGATATCCCTGAAGGGCTTCCACGAGGCAATGACGGCGGGGGAGAGCTGGTGCCGGTCTTCCATCTCGGCGTCCGAGGCTCTCAGCACATCGTGGATATAGGTGTAGAGGAGGGAGGCGGAGAGTTTCAGTCCTCCGAACTCGAAGGCGGTGGCGGCGGCTCCGTATCCGGCGTAGCGCAGGGGGTAGACGAAGTCCCGCAGGTCGGCGTCAAGGCTGTTCCACTGGAAGTCGGTGGCGAGGGACAATGTCCACCACCTGAAGGGCTTGAAGCGGTGTGCCGCGGAGAGGTAGGCCTCCTGCTGGCGGTAGCGGTTGTCCACGTACATGGCCGTCACGTCGAGGCGGGGGTCGGCGAGGTAGTGGAGGTAGTCGTAGGCATACTTGCCGCTGACCTGCAGGGAGTACCAGGGGGCGAAGTCCTTCTTGAAGGAGCCCTGGGCGAAGAAGTTGTCGTCCCACTGGCGGTCCTGATGTACGAACTTGCCGCGGACCACAGCGCCGGGATAGCCCCGCTCCGAGTCGTAGAAATAGACCTTGGCCCGCCAGTATCCGCCCTCAATGTCCCCGAAGAGGGCCACCTCGGCGCGGGTCATCCGCACGTCTCCGTTCTGGCGGACGCCGGTGGTGTCGTAGCCGTCCTGCTTGGCGTAGGTGAACTTGTACCGGCCGGTGGTATAGAGGAATTCGGTGCTGGCCGAGAGGGACAGGCGGTCCGATATCTTATGTTCCCAGAGCACCGACGGGTTGACGGTCATGAACGAGCCGCCCTTGAGTCCGAAGTTCCAGTTGTTGCGCTTGCCGTCGGTAAAGCGGGGCTTCTTGGTCCGGAGGTAGACGGCGTTGGCTGAGGCGTAGTCCTTGGCGGACTGGAGGGTAGCGCTTTTCTGGCCGTTGTAGAGGGAGACAGACTCCATGTTGTCGAGGGAGAAGCGGCCGAGGTCCACTATGCCGTTCTGGGCGTTGCCGAGCTCCACCCCGTCGTAGAACACTCCCACGTGCTGGCTGCCGAGGCTGCGGACATTGATGCTCTTGAGTCCGCCGATGCCGCCGAAGTCCTTGATCTGCACCCCGGAGAAATACCTTATTGCATCGGCGATAGAGTGGGTGCCGAGGCTTCTGAGCTTCTCGCCCGAGAGCATCTGCACCGGGACGACCTCCTGGGAGGTGCGGGTGGCGACCACCATCACCTCGTCGATGCTGAGGGTGGTGTCGGAGGCCCAGTTCTTCTCCTCCGATACGGCGGTAGAGTCGCGGTCCTGGGCGGAGGCCGCAAAGAAGCAGCTGCCTGCGAGCATTGCCGCAAGTGCCAGAGCCATTGTCCTATATCTGATTTCTACTGCCATATTTCATTTTCCTAAATTATGGACAGCAGCTTGAAGGGCAGAAACGCCGCGAAGACCTCTCAGAGTCCGGAGCCTAAACACCCGTAGGCCGCTGATCCGTGTGCAAGGCAGGTCTTCTGACTCGTTCCGCTCCGGACGCCTTCCCGAGGTGCGTAGACGGTCAATCTTCCGCAGTCTCAGTGGCAAAAGTGCCGGAACATCATAGGAACTCACAGCAGCGGGAACTGTCCGGGACTCTCACCCGGTTCCCTTTTAATCCTCCGGGGAGGAACCGTTGCGGCTGCAAATATAGAGATTTTTTTCAATATCCATACAATATCCGGCTGCAACCACTCCGGCGGGACGACACTATTGATTGTAACAGGGCAAGGTCGCAAGTCCGTATGTTGCTGGCTGCCTTTCAGTTAGTTTCTTAAAAAGGTGCCCTGTCGGCATTTGAAACGGCAACAGGGCACCTTTTTGCGCCGCCAAGTAGCTGAATATCAGAGCAGTGCTCATATCATTCCTTGCCACGTCTCCAATCACCGTCTCTGCGAATGAATCTGATAACGCCCGGCAAGGCTCCGGGAACAGCCGGCCGCTCTATTATTTCTTCAGCAGGATGCCTCTGAGGAGCTGGGGATCCGTGCCGGTCAGACGCGCCAGCTGTTTCGGGCCCAGGCCGTAACGCTTGCGCAAGATGGAGGCGAGGGAGTATCGGGCCTCCACGCTCAGACTGTCGGGTGAGTCGCAGCCGAACTTCTCGCGGCAGATTACACGCACTGAGACTGCCAGTTCCTCATCGGAGTAGCTGGACTTGGAGAGATGGTTTTCAGTAAGCTCCATCTCCATATCATCGTTGCGGGAAAGAAAATACAGCATACGGCCGACATGACCGAAGAGGCTCTCCACTGCCCGGTAATCCACGTAACATGACGGATCCACCATGCCGTCTGCCGTAATGATATAGTCTGAAGGAAGCCGATAATGCGAACGGAGTATCCCACGCATCTTTTTAGTGCCCACATCCTCTACTGTAATACCGTCAACCACCCTGTCTTTATTGAAGTAAAGCGACGCGGAGCTCCAGCGGTAGAACTGAGGCATTACTCCGAGACCGGCCCCGACCGGGTTGCGCAACACATACCCGATGACCCTGAGAAGATAATCGTCCGTATCTATCTGCTTGACACAGATGTCAGCCATACCGACATCGGCAATTAGTGACAGACGCTTCTTGTATGCCGTGATAAAAGCCCTGCAGCCTTTCTCAACTCCGTGAACGACAAAATGGACATGATTGCTCATCAGGCAGAAAGCCAGGACAGTGATGTCATAAGAAAGGGACAGCGCCGGCACTCCGTTCATCCCGAAGATGTAGTCTTTCACATCCTTGAAGATAATCTCCCGCGCCAGCCCGTCCGTACAGATGTGCCAGTAACTTTTTTCCATAGCGCAAATATTGCACAAATTTCCCGCAATCGCAATAGGCTAGTTATTAAAAATTTACGTTATTGGTAAAATCGATGTGTCTTTCTGTCTGGACAACATCGTAGGCCAATGCCGCTCCTACCTGTCAGTCTGCCGCAATATCCCTTCCTGGCAATTTTCAGATTCACTTTTGGGACACGGAATAGGCGTGTTATTTGTCTAACAATCAAGTATTTATACTTGCTAAAAGGTGGCGCGTCAGCGTTTCAAAAACCGACAGGGCACCTTCTCGATACAGGTTGTTAATGATTATCAGGGGCTTAGCGGCTTTCGCTTTTCCCGCAAACTGACTGCTGATAAAACCAACAGCCGGGCAATCCGATGTGGACGGCTCCGGCTGTGATGTATCGTGATGAAATATGTGCTGTTTAGAAGAGGGGCTCGCCTGTCATGTCGGCAGGGGCGGGGATGCCCATGAGCTTGAGCATGGTGGGGGCGATATCCGCCAGACGTCCGTTGCGCAGGCTCTTGATGTCGTCATCCACGGCGATGAAGGGCACTACGTTGAGGGAGTGGGCTGTATTGGGCGAGCCGTCCTCGTTGACAGCATGGTCGGCATTGCCGTGGTCGGCGGTGATGAATACCGAGTAGCCATTGGCACGGGCGGCGTCCACTACCTTGGCGACACACTCGTCCACCGTCTTGACTGCTTTGCAGATGGCCTCGTAGACTCCGGTATGGCCTACCATGTCTCCGTTGGCGAAATTGAGGATGACCATGTCGTGTACGCCTTTGTTCAGTTCGGCGACGAGGGCCTCGGTCACTTCGGGAGCGGACATCTCCGGCTTCAGGTCGTAGGTAGCCACTTTGGGGGAGTTGATCAGTATCCTGGACTCGCCTTCGAAAGGTTCCTCGCGTCCGCCTGAGAAGAAGAAGGTCACATGGGCGTATTTCTCGGTCTCGGCGATGCGGAGCTGCCTGCGTCCGGCCTTGGAAACTACCTCGCCGATGGTGTCGGGCACGTTCTCCTTGTCGAAGAGGATGTGCAGTCCGGTGAACTTGTCGTCGTAGGGGGTCAGGCAGCAGTAGTACAGGGGGATGGTCTTCATGCCCTGCTCCGGCATGTCCTGCTGGGTGAGCACTGCGGTAATCTCGCGGGCGCGGTCGTTGCGGAAGTTGTAGAAGATGACGGCATCGCCCTCGGAGATGAGTCCCAGGGGCTTGCCGGCGGCATCCACGCCGCAGTGGGGCTTTACGAACTCGTCGGTCACGCCCTCGTCGTAGGAGCTCTGCATGGCGGCTACGGGGTCGGTGAACTTCTCGCCCTCACCGCTTACAACTAAGTCGTAGGCCATCTTGACACGGTCCCACCTCTTGTCGCGGTCCATGGCGTAGTAGCGGCCTATGATGCTGGCGATGACGGGGCCCTGCGAAGGGTCGGGATATTTTGCGCGTAACTCTGCGCACTTGGCCTGCAGCTCCTCGATGAAGCCCTTGCCGCTACGGGGGTCACAGTCGCGGCCGTCCATGAAGCAGTGGACATATACCTTGGGCAGCTGATACTGTGCGGCCACCTCGAGGAACTCGTAGAGGTGTGCCAGGGAGCTGTGGACTCCGCCGTGGGAGCACAGTCCGAAGAAGTGCAGGGCCCTGCCGCTGGCTGCCACATAGTCGTATGCTGCTTTGATTTCCTTGTTTTCCAGAAGTTTGTGCTGGCTGCAGGCCATGTTGATCTTGACCAGGTCCTGATATACGATGCGGCCTGCGCCGATGTTGAGGTGTCCCACCTCGGAGTTGCCCATCTGTCCGGCGGGAAGACCCACGTCCTCACCGCAGGCTTTCAGAAACGATACGGGGTATTGTGCCCTGAGCTTGTCGAGATTGGGAGTTCCCTGAGTGTAGATGGCGTTGGAGCGGTCATGCTTGCCCTCGCCCCAGCCGTCGAGGATCATAAGTAATACTTTCTTGTCCATAATCCTGATTCCTTTTCTTAATACTTTCTATCTGTTTTCGGGCGCAAAAGTATGAAAAAATCGGAAATACACGGATAATCATTTTTGGTTAAATTTGCACAGATAAAACTTACTGGATATGAAAACACTTGCCTGTCTGATGCTGTGCTGCGGCCTGATGTCCTGGCCGCTCTGCGGACAACCCCGCTACAAGAACGCCTCGCTTCCGGTGGAGGAGCGCGTAGAGGACCTGCTGGAACGCATGACCCTGGAGGAGAAGATACTCCAGCTCAACCAGTATACGCTGGGAGCCAGCGACAACGCGAACAATATCGAGGAGGTTACGGCCCGGATTCCGGCCGGCATCGGCTCCTTAATCTATTACGAGGAGAACCCTGAACTGCGCAACGGAATGCAGCGGCGGGCGATGGAACAGACCCGTCTCGGTATCCCGATACTCTTCGGGTACGACGTGATCCACGGTTTCCGCACAGTCTATCCGATATCGCTGGCCCAGGCCTGCTCCTGGAACACGGATTTGGTCCGGGAGGCCTGTGACATGGCTGCCGCCGAGGCCCGCCGCTCGGGTGTGGACTGGACCTTCTCGCCCATGATAGACGTGGCCCGGGACGGCCGCTGGGGCCGGATATCCGAGGGCTACGGCGAGGATCCCTATACCAACGCGGCTTTCTGCACGGCCTCCGTCGAGGGCTATCAGGGCTCCGACCTGAGCAGCAGTACCCAGGTGGCGGCCTGCCTGAAACACTATGTCGGCTACGGCGCTTCCGAGGCCGGCCGGGACTATGTCTACACCGAGATATCCCGCCAGACCCTCTGGGACACCTACCTGCCGCCGTACGAGGCCGGGGTCCGGGCCGGAGCGGCTACGGTGATGAGTTCGTTCAATGACATCAGCGGCACTCCGGCGACCTGCAACGCCTACACCCTGAGCAAGGTCCTGAAGGGACAATGGGGTTTCGAAGGGTTCGTGGTCTCGGACTGGGCGGCGGTGCCTCAGCTGATACCGCAGGGAGCCGCCGCTGACCGCAAGGAGGCGGCCCGTCTTGCCGTGAATGCCGGTCTGGACATGGACATGGTGGGACATTGCTATGACAATTATCTGGATTCGCTCGTCCGCGAGGGGGCGGTCTCCGAAGAGCGGATAGACGATGCCGTGCGGCGCGTTCTGACCCTCAAGTTCCATCTTGGACTCTTCGAGCGGCCTTATACCGAGGAGGTTCCGGCTGATCAGCGCCTGCTTCTGCCGCAGAGCCGGGAGCTGGCGGAGCGTCTGGCCGAGGAGAGCATTGTCCTGCTGAAAAATGAGGGAGGCCTCCTTCCCCTTCAGGGACAGCGCACGATAGCGGTGCTCGGGCCGATAGTGGATGCGCCGGGAGAGCTTCTGGGCAGCTGGAGCGGGCACGGACGGGGAGAGGAGGTGTATCCCGTGCGGGATGCCCTGACAGAGGAATTCGGGGGGACGTCGCAGGTGATTTTTCACGCGGGCTGTCCCTTCGACGGGGATGACCGGAGCGGCTTCGCCTCCGCCCTTGAGACGGCCCGGGAGGCGGATGTGGTGGTGCTCTTCATGGGCGAGCGGCGCGGATGGAGCGGGGAGAACGGATCGCGCTCATCCATTGAACTGCCGGAGATTCAGGAGGAATTTATCGTGGAAATGCAGAAGGCCGGGAAGCCGATGGTGCTGGTGCTGTCGAGCGGACGGCCTTTGGCGCTGCAGCGGGTGGAGCCTCTTTGCGACGCCATCGTGGAGATGTGGCAGCCGGGTGTGCCGGGGGGACGTCCTGTGGCCGGGGTATTGTCCGGAAGGGTCAACCCTTCGGGTAAGCTGAGCGTCACTTTCCCGCGCACTACCGGGCAGATACCGGTGTATTACAACCGGCGTCAGAGCTCGCGTCCCCGGCAGGGACTGTATCAGGACATTCCGTCTACGCCCCTGTATGAGTTCGGACACGGTCTGAGCTATACGTCTTTCGAATATGGGGACCTGAAACTTTCCTGCGAGTCGGTAACCGGGGGAGAGACCCTGACCGCCGAGATATCCGTGACCAATACCGGAGAGCGGGACGGAGCCGAGACCGTGCACTGGTTCATTTCCGACCCCGCATGCCGGATTACCCGTCCGCTCCGCGAGCTGAAGCATTTCGAGAAGCAGGTGATACCGGCGGGAGAGACCCGCGTCTTCCGCTTCGGGATCGACCCGGCGCGGGACCTGAGTTTCGTTGACAGTGACGGCAACCGCTTCCTGGAGCCCGGGGATTACTACATCATGGTCAAGGACCGGAAGGTGCGTCTGCAGGTTTATTGAAACTTCCGCAGGATCAGTCTGTAATGGGCGTCCGGCTCATCCGGAAGGAAGGTAGAGATCAGCCAGCCGTCCCGGTAGTCGAGGATGCCGCTCATGCCCTCCTCTGAACTGTCGGAACTGCTCCAGTAGACAGTCTCAGTGTCCAGATCGGCCAGAAAATACGGGTATTCCCCTTTTCTCATAGCCTGTCCGAGGATGTAGCGGTCTGTGACAGTGAATATCTTGTACAGATAGGAGCTGCTGCACAGGATTTCGATATAGCGTTCATCATTGTCTCCAAGGCTGCTTATATCATTGTGAGTGAGTGCATCCGGACCGAAATCCACGCGGTAGTGGCGGAGAATCTCTCCTGTGCCGTCGTCTATCAGATAGATGTCCGGATCGATGGGATGGCAGTGCAGATATCCGTCCTGAGTCCTGATCAGGGACCCGTCCCCGAATGCGTAGACGTAGCCGGCCCGCGGGCTGTGGCTGTAGCGGAGCAGTTCCCTGCGGCCGTCATGGCGGAACATGGTGTCGGTCATGGCGATTTCTATCTGAGTGGAGTCCCATTGGGAGACATTGACCAGCACCTCGCCGTTTTCGAGAAACTCCATGTTGTCTATGTCGTACGGCATCGGATAGGTGTCGATGTATTCGAGGCTGCTGCTGTAGTGGAGCATGTTGTCCATGCCGGCGTCATTGATCCACAGACTTCCATCCGGGGCCACCGCAAAGTCCGTGAGTACAAAATACTCCCCCGGTCCGCGTCCCGGCCCGCCGATTTTCTTTATCAGCTTTCCGTCGCTGTCGAACGCCAGCATCTGGAATGTGCGTATTCCGGGATTGTCCAGAACGTAGATCCGGCCTTCGGTTATGCCTTCACCATTGCCTTCGCCTTCGCCTGTATTCCGTGCCGGATCGTCGCTGCCCGTGACATCGCCTGCAAACTTGACCTTTATGGGATTGGCCGGTATGGTCAGGTCGCCGTCCGCCACGAGCCCGATGACCCTGGTCTCTGTCGCGAGACTGTCCAGCACGGCATCCGTCAGCGCCCCTCCGTCCTCATATCTGTACAGGTCGATGACCTCAGTGCCGCTCCGGCTATTTTGTCCGGTGCATCCGCCGAGCAGTGCTGTTGCGGCGATGAGCAGTGCGGCGGCAGTTCCAAGAGTATAGTTGTTCTTTTTCATAGATGATAAATGTTGGTTGTCAAAAATAATAATATGCAAAAGTAATGATTTTGTGATAGTGAATGTCACCGCTCAATTCAATATTCCCGCGTCACCTTCCCACCTTCCGGAGGTGTGTGGTTTTCCCGTGTTTTCTGCTCACCTTCCGAAGGTGCGCAATCGACAGAGGCCCTTTGTAGCGCCTGTGCCCGCGTTTTCGTTTCCGGCAGCCTCTTCCCACCTTCCGAAGGTGTGTGGTTTTCCCGTGTTTCCTGCTCACCTTCCGAAGGTGCGCAATCGACAGAGGCCCTTTGTAGCGCCTGTGCCCGCGTTTCCGTTTCCGGCTGCCTCTTCCCACCTTCCGAAGGTGTGCAGATTTCCCGCATTTTCTGCTCACCTTCCGAAGGTGGGCAACCGTCCCAGGGCCCTCTGTAGCATCTGTGCTCGCGTTTTCGTTTCCGGCTGCCTCTTCCCACCTTCCGAAGGTGTGTGGTTTTCCCGCGTTTTTGCCTCACCTTCCGAAGGTGCGCAATCGACAGAGGCCCTCTGAGTGAACCTGCGCCGCTTGTCTGAAAATAAACGGACATCGTAAGTTTACCTCTGGCGGAAAAAGGTATAAACAAGTAAAGATGTTGTAAAACATTTAATGAACAGGTAGATAAGATATATGACTTGGTTGATTGTAATTGTTATCGCCGCTGTAGTAATGGGTGCAATAGGTTATTTTTCCTCGAAGGACGGGGAAAGAGGTGAGAACGCGGCAGCAGGTGCGGTGGCCGGAGCGATGGGATGCGGCTATGTGATTCTTCGGATATTCCTATTCGGGTTGGGAATATTCCTGGTAGTAAAATTGTTCGGCTGGCTGTTCGGTTAGTATTATGAGTAAGGCTTTTAAATTCTTTTTCAAAGCAATTGCCGGATTGGCAGGATTGGTCTGTGCCGTGCTTGCCGTAAGATTCGTGCTGGTGTGCAAGGAACCTGAGGTCATTCCGATAGAGATCGGTGAGGTTCATTTTACCGATAAGTACAATCCGGAAGCCCGCCTGCTGATACCGGCAGCATATACCGGAGAGGACGGAACGATAGAGGGTGAATACAGGATAGACGGGAAAACATACGGTACGCCTGTGCGCAAGGAGCGCATATCGCTTCATCCGGTCAAAGGGCTGGTAATCTCCGGTAAATGGCATTCGGATTATGGGTTTCAGCAGACGGTGCTCGTCAAGAACGGTAGAGTCCGCACCCACGATGACCCTCGCAAAGCTTTCCGGCGTGCTCTCGGGGCAGTAGACGGACAGCTCTATGTTTTTCAGTCCAGGATTCCTATGACCCTCAATCAGTTTTCAGAATCTATCCACAAGCACTGCAGCAATGCCGTGAATCTAGACATGGGGGACTACGGATACGGCTGGTACGGAAAGAGGAAGTTCTCCCGGATATTCCGGTACAACCGTGATAAGCAGACCAACTGGCTATGTATTGAGTGAGGTACAAACAAGTACTATGAAAAACGATAGGGTGTATGGTATCCGGTTTGACCTGCGGAGACATGCATGCCGGCCGACCGGGATTATTCCCGGCCGGTTATTCATTTAAGATGCCGTCAATGCGCTGAGAACCGCTTTTGAGAAGGGTTGCAGGAACTTCCGGCATATTGAGAACGGCGACGACATGGATCCGCTGCGGGACCTGCCGGAGTTCGAGCCGCTTATTTCTGAATATGAAGAAAAGGCAGAGACTGCCCGCAGAAAATAACCGAATTGTCGGGAAATGTTTGGATTGGCACGTTTTTATGCCTACCTTGCGCATGAAGACTTTTAAAATACGAACAGTTACAGTTATGGGAAAGATTATCAAGTTTCTGCTTATCTGCCTTGGATTTAAGTCCGTCGTTGCCTGTCACAGCACAACAGAGGAATACGGGACACCATACGCGGAGTATGAAGTCAAGGGAAGGGTGTCGGATGCGGAAGGCACTCCTATACAGGGCATCAGGGTAAGTATGGGCGAGTCGCAGGACCGTTATATGGATTCCGTGGCCGTCACGGATGCCGAAGGCCGCTTTCACGTCATTCACGGCACATTTCCGTACAATGACAATACTTTTGACATTCAGTTTACGGACATAGACGGAGAGGCCGGAGGCGGTCTCTTTGATGAGCAGACCGTCACCGTTCAGGCCGAAATGACAGAGGAAGGCGACGGCTGGGATGAGGGCGACTATGCCGTGCCGGAAGAAGTGGAGGTGACTCTTTATCATAAAACAGGCGACGGAGAGTAATCATGCGTTCTTTGTCCATCAGACAGAAACTGGCACTGGAGCTGGCCCGTCCGCTGCACAGGGAGTTGGCGGAGAAGCACGTTCTCCGCGACCTGTTCTGGGAATGTACTCTAAGATGTTCCCTGCGCTGCCGTCACTGCGGCAGTGACTGTCACACTACGGCCTCGGTAAAGGACATGCCGTTCGAGGATTTCGCCAGGGTCCTGCGCCGCATATCCGAAAAATACGATCCGCATAAAGTTTTCGTCATCGTTACAGGCGGGGAGCCGTTGATGCGTCCCGACATAGCCTCGTGCGGAAGGGCCATCTACGACATGGGCTTTCCGTGGGGTATTGTCACGAACGGTATGCTGCTGGACCGCAGGCGTTTCGATTCCCTGCTCAAGGCCGGCATCCACAGTGCGACGATAAGCGTGGACGGGTTCGAGGCCGACCACGACTGGATGCGCGGTGTCCCCGGCAGCTTCAGGAAGGCCACGGAAGGTGTACGGATGTTCACGGAAGTGGATGACGTGATATTCGATGTCGTCACATGTGCCAACCGGCGCAATCTGGCATCGCTGCCCGAGTTCAAGGAGTTCCTTATATCCCTTGGCCTCAAACGCTGGAGGATATTCACGGTCTTTCCGTCAGGCCGGGCTGCCGGTGACCCCGAGATGCAGCTCTCCCCGGAGCAGTTCGACTCGCTGATGGAATTTATCATGGAGACCAGAAAAGAAGGACGTATCCATCTCAATTACGGCTGCGAGAATTTCCTCGGAGGCTACGAGGGGCTTGTCCGGGACAATTTTTTCAGCTGCAGCGCCGGCCTTTCCTGCTCTTCCATCCTCGCCAACGGAGATATAGCGGCCTGCGCCAGCATCCGCAGCGATTATGCTCAGGGCAATATCTTCCGGGGAGACGATTTCATCGATGTATGGGAGAACCGCTATCAGGTATTCCGGGACCGCAGCTGGATGCGGGAGCGCGGAGATGAATGCGGCCGCTGCAAGTATTTCCGGTACTGTCTCGGAGGCTCGATGCATCTGCGTGAGTCCGACGGCTCTCTCCGTCCGGGCACATGCAGGATGCTTCAGTAAATCAGAAAATGATAGCGGCTATCTGTTCCGGCCGGTCGACGATGTAGGCAGGGGAGTAGGTGGCAAGCTCCTCCCGGGTGCGGCAGCCCCAAGTGACGGCAACGGCTTCGAGGCCGGCGTTGGCGGCGGTCTGCATGTCCACACCGGAGTCTCCGATGTACAGGACGGACGGGCGTTCGTCGGGGAAATTCCGTCCGGGACCGTCTACAGCGGGGCAATGTATCCCCGCCTCGCGGAGGATGTCCCATACTATCACCGGCTCCGGCTTGCGGGGCACTCCTTCTCTCTCTCCGAATACAGCGCAGAAAGGTATTTCAGGAAAAAAATGCTGCATGAGCTTGACGGTCGCCGGGTGGTATTTGTTCGAGGCCACGGCGACCTTGATACCGTGACGGCAGATTCCGGCCAGAAGCTCCGGGATGCCGTCGAAAGGGCGGGTGGCATCGGCGCAGTGTTCATTGTAATAGGGCAGGAACAGGTTCCTGATGCGCAGGACCTCATCCTGACTGCGGGCATTTTCCGGCAGGGCGCGTTCAAAGAGCTTGTTGATGCCGTTGCCGATGTAGGAGGCTATCTCCTCCTCGCTGTGGACGGGGTAACCGCAGGCGGCAAGGGCCTGGTTGGTGGCCGCGGCGATGTCGGGGACGGTGTACAGCAGTGTGCCGTCAAGGTCCAGGATAACTAGTTTTTTCTTCATACTGTCTTCAAAGCACTGCAAATTTATTGAAAAATGCCTATATTTGCCTATAAACTGATGTCTTACTTTTAAACTGATATCGATGAGAAAGACTTTGTTGAAATTTCTGACGGCCGTACTGGGCTTCAATCTGGTCTCGTCATGCTTTTATCTGTATGCATCGCCTCATGCCGATTATGAGGCAAAGGGCAGGGTTACTGATGAGGATGGCAACCCGGTCTCCGGCATCATGGTGGATCTGGCAACCAAGTATAGTGAGGGCGGCGTGGCTGTCGGCGAGCCGATGGGCAATGACAGGGAGGCTACAGCCGATGACGGAACATTCCACGTAAAGGCTGCTGATCAGTATGCTTTCCCTGACAGTCTGACAGTCTTGTTTACAGATGTGGACGGCGTGGCCAACGGCGGAGAGTTCCTTTCCAAGGAGGTTACCTTACCGGTAGTAAAGAAGAAAGACGGACAGGGCGCCTGGGATGAGGGTTTATACGGACCGCCTGAGGACATAGAGGTAACTCTGAAACGTAAAGAATAACAGCTGATTATGAAAAGAAAATCTCTCTGTGCCGCTGTGGCTCTGCTGCTGTCGGCGGGCTTTCTGTATGCACGGCCCGCATTTCCGGGTACGGCTGCTGTCATGGAAAATCGTGAAGGCGTGCTTCTGGAAGACCTGGGTGTAAAGATAGCGCCTGGTCAGTCCAGGGAATACTCCTACAGCGACAAGGAGGCAGGCTTCTACTACGGTCAGACTTCAACGGATGATTTCAGCGACTGGTACGCCGGGTGGAACATCCGGGCCAAGAGGATTTTCGCCGATTACCGGCTCTATGTGGACGGGCGGATGCTCAGCCGTAAGGATGCGGCCGTGACCGTGTGGCCCGACCGGCTTGAGAGGGTCCATGACTGCGCCGTGGAGACATTTGCACTGGTGGACAGCCGCAAGGTGCTCTTCGTCGCTCTGGACGGAGTGGCCGGCAGCAAGGTCGGCCTCGAACTTACCGGCACCAATGTCACCCTCCCCCGCAAGGACGGCAACTCCGTGATATACGCGGCCGTGGAGGCCCAGGGCGACTTCGTCCGCATCTCCGCCCTGAATCCGGACGCTCAGCTGAGTTTCGACGGCAAGGTGGTGGAGGCTCCCCGCAATGAGGGCGGTTTCATCATCTCCTACGGCAATGAACAGGAGAGCCGGGAGCTCGCCTCGCAGTTCCGCTCCGAAGGGCGGCAGTGGCTGGCTCAGCGGCAGCAGCGGATGCAGTCCCTCCTGCAGGACAATGCCATGCGCACCGATCTCCCCGCTCTGGACCGCGCCCTCGCGTGGATAGAGCTGACGGCAGATGAGCTGGTGACCCGCCAGCACGGAGGCTGGGGCATGTACGCCGGCTTCCCCTGGTTCACCGATTTCTGGGGCAGGGACATGTTCATCGCCATGCCGGGAGCAGTGCTCTGTACCGGGGAGTTCGATGTGGCCCGCGACATCCTCCTCTCATTTGCCCGCTATCAGGATACCGACCCTGACTCGGAGACCTACGGCCGCGTGCCCAACCGCCTGAACCTCGACGGTATCCTCTACAACACTGCCGACGGTACTCCCCGCTTCGTGATCCAGGCCTACGAGTACCTGAAATACACCGGCGACGTGGATTTCATCAGGCAGATATACCCGGCCGTCAAGATGGCTACGGACGCCTCCGCACAGCTTTTTACAGATGATAAGGGCTATCTGACCCACGCCGACGCCGATACCTGGATGGACGCCAAGCGTCAGGGCAAGTATCCTTGTTCGCCCCGCGGGGACAGGGCAGTGGACATTCAGGCCCTCTGGTACAGGCAGCTGACCTGTGCGGCTGAGATGGCCCGCTACATGGGCGAAGACCGCAAGGCCCGGCAGTGGGATGCCCTGGCCGGGAAGGTCCGCGCCAATTTCGAACACGATTTCACCGACCCCGGGGCGGGCCTGATCTACGACCACCTCAACTCCGACGGCACCCCTGACCTCCAGTTCCGTCCCAACACCGTCTACGCCCATGAGCTGGTGTCCGACACCCTGCTGAGGATGCGGGATACCCGCCGGATGTGGGAGCACCTGGTCTATCCCTGGGGCGTGTCGAGTCTCGACCAGAACGACGCTCAGTTCCATCCGTGGCATGAGATGTGGCACCGCTACCATAAGGACGATGCCTATCACAACGGCACTGTCTGGCTCTGGCTCAACGGTCAGGCGATGCAGAGGATGATTGAGTACGGTCAGCAGGACCTTGCGTTCAGACTTTTCTCCAACATGAACCGGCAGGCTCTCTGTGAGGGTGCGGTCGGCAGTCTGTCCGAATGCGCAGATCCATGGCCCCGTCCGGGCAGCACTTGGGTAAGGCGTTCGGGTACATTCCTCCAGGCCTGGAGCAACGGAGAGCATATCCGTGTGTGGGATCAGTATTTTCTCGGTGTGCGGCCCGATATGCTCAGCGGCCGGATTGATATCCAGCCCCGTATTCCTTCTGTGATAACCTCTCTGGACCAGCGTGTCAGCATTGCCGACGGAGCGCTGGACTGCAAGTACGCCACCCGCCCCGGCGGCCGGACCGAATACCGCTATGAGTGGACCGCTTCCCGGGAAGTCACTCTCAGCGTCTCCATCGGGGTCTTTGCCCCTGTCGAAGTGACCATACCACAGGGCGGCCTGCTGATCCTGTCGTGTTCACCCGAATCCCTCACAGCCAGACTGTACGCTTCCGACGGTACGGTGCTGTACGAGACGGAGGCTGAGGCGGACCCGCATATTGCCGCTCTCCACGAGGAGTGGAACCGCTTCTTCGAAGGTACGGACTTCGCTGCTCCCAACTACCGCGAGAACCTCAAGTCGCTGTCCCGCTATTTTGACCCTCCCCTGGATTATCAGAGTATAGAATAATTATAAAAAGTAAGGATTATGTTTATTGTAAATTGGAACAGAAGCACGGCAGCTTTTCTGACCGCCGTACTTCTATCAGTATTTCAAGCCGGAGCGCAGCAGGCAATCTGGTCTACACGGGCAGTCACCTCTCCTGAAGTACATCCTGACGGCAGGGTTACATTCCGTCTGTTCGCACCGAAGGCGGTGGAGGTATGGGTCGAGGGGGATTTTCTCTCCGATTCACTTTACGGTGACTCTCAGGGCAATTACAGGGCAGAGCTCCGTGAGGGCGAGGACGGTGTCTGGGAGCATACGACTCCTCCGCTTCGCTCAGAGCTCTACAGCTATACTTTCAGAGTGGACGGACTGAAGGTGCTGGATATGTCCAATGTTTTCATTAAGAGGGATGTCTCCTCTCTGACAAATTATTTCATCGTGGAAGGTAATCCCGGAGACCTGTATTCCGTGCAGGACGTTCCGCACGGCACTGTCTCCAAAGTATGGTATGAAAGTCCGGCTTTAGGGACGGTCCGCCGCATGACGGTCTACACTCCTGCGGGCTATGACAGCGGCAAGGGCCGGTATCCTGTGCTTTATCTGCTGCACGGCATGGGCGGGGATGAGGAGGCCTGGAGCGACCTGGGCAGGGCAGCGGAGATTCTGGACAATCTCATAGCTGCCGGCCGCTGCTTGCCGATGATAGTGGTAATGCCTAACGGCCATGTATTCAACGATGCTGCCCCCGGTCAGACACCGGGCGGTCTGGAACAGCCTGATTTCAACCGCTCCGGAGAGGCAGCCTGTACGATGGAGGAGTCCTTCCCCGATATCGTCAACTATGTCGAGCAGCATTACCGTGTGCGCAAGGACAAGGCTTCCAGAGCCATAGCCGGTCTTTCGATGGGCGGCGGCCATGCGATGAACATCTCGAGGATGTACCCGGACATGTTCGATTACGTGGGCCTGTTTTCAGCGGCTGTAATGCCGAGGGAGAAGAGGACGGAAAGCAGTTCCGCCGCCGGAGCGTATTCGGATATCGAGAGCAGTCTGGCGGAGCAGTTCTCCAGGGAGCCGGCTCTTTACTGGATAGGTATCGGCAAGGAGGATTTCCTGTACGGGTATAATGAGGACTACCGCGCATTTCTGGACATTCATGACTGGCCCTATACCTACTATGAGAATGGCGAGGGGCATATATGGCGCAATTGGCGGATCTACCTCACGGAGTTCCTGCCTCTTCTGTTCCGGTAGTCACTTTACTGTCCCTCAGTCCTGCAGGGCCGAGGCTACGGCATGCCGGATGATGGCCGGCGCGTCACTGTAGGTGTCTTCGCCCGGGGCTGCCGAGGATGAAAGCTCGATGACACGGGTGATGCCGAGCATCGGAAGCTGGTCGGCTGGGACGCGGCAGGTGCCGGTGACTACCCACAGGGGCTTGCCGTAGCGGCGGCAGAGGGTGGCGATGCCGGCGGGGAGCTTCCCTGTCAGGGAGGACTTGTCGAAGCGGCCCTCGCCGGTGATTACCAGGTCGGCCGAGGCTATATCCTCCTCGAGGTGCAGCATCGAGGCGAATACCTGCCAGCCCGGAAGCAGCCTGGCTCCGAGGGCGGCCTGCAGGGCGTATCCCGTGCCTCCGGCGGCTCCGGCTCCGGGGAAGTCGGGGACTCCGATAACCTTTACCCAATTTTCCAATGCCTGTTCGAATGCCGGAGCGTTATGCTTCCGACATCCTTTCTGCGGCCCGTAGACGGCGGTGGCGCCGAGCGGTCCGAGCATGGGACTGGTGACGTCTGTGGCCACTATAATCTCCGTCTCCCGCAGGTGGGGGCAGATGTCTGCTACGGAGCGGTCCGAGGCTGTCTCAATGCCGCTGATGAACGTCGGAATATCGCGGTTGCGGAAGGGGTTGGAGTTGGAGAAGGACCAGCCGAGGGCCGTCAGCATTCCGAATCCTCCGTCGTTGGTGCCGCTGCCGCCGATGGCGAGCAGGACTCTCCGCACTCCGCGGTCCTCGATGACCGTCCGCAGGACAGCGCCGAGGCCGTAGGTGGTGGATCGCAGAAGGTTGCGCCTCTCCCGCGGTACCATGTTGAGGCCGCAGACCGAGGCCATCTCGACAAATGCCTCCCGCGTGCCGTCCGCTGCGCTGTACAGCAGCACCGGGGCGAGGATGGGTTCCCCGAGGTGATTGACGCTGTCAATGAAGGCCTTTCCGTATTGTACTGACGCTTCCCGCAGGGCCCTCTCCATTACCCCCATGCTGCCTTCCCCTCCGTCCGCCATAGGCCGCAGGAGAATCTGCGGCATTGTCATTCCGGCATCCCTGCATCCCTCCATGATACCGTCCCGGACGGCCTCCGAAGCCTGCACCGCTGTCATTGAGCCCTTGAATTTGTCAGTTGCTATTACTATTTTGCCAAAACCGCTCATAATTTTTATATTTGTGTTTCAAATTTAAAAAATTTCAGAAAAATGAGAAAATCTACAATGCTTGGATTGATGCTGCTGCTTATGCCCCTGGCTCCCGTGAAGGCTGACGAGGGTATGTGGCTGCTCCCCCTGCTGGAAAAGATGAACAGCGGGAAGATGACTGAGTTGGGATTTGAAATCACACCTCAGCAGATATATGACCTGAACAATTCTTCGCTGAAGGACGCCATCGTGATTTTCGGCGGCGGATGTACCGGTGAGATCGTGTCTGATCAGGGACTGCTCTTCACCAACCATCACTGCGGCTTCGGTACCATCCAGAGCCTCAGCTCCGTGGAACACAACTATCTCCGTGACGGCTACTGGGCCCTCAGCCTCGAGGAGGAACTGCCCGCACCGGGTCTCAGCGTGAGGTTCCTCGAGAGCTTCACCGATGTGACCGAGCAGGTCAATAAGGCTGTCGCCAAGGCCAAGACACCCGCGGACAAGGAGAAAGCCCTTGCAAAACTTGAGGAGAAGCTCGCCAAGAAGGCAGGCTGCGACGGCAAGTTCATCGTCGGCAGCATCAACTCTTTCTATGGCGGCAACACCTACTACTACATCGTGTACAAGGTGTTCAGGGACGTGCGCTTCGTGGGCGCTCCCCCTCAGGCCATCGGTAAGTTCGGTGCCGACACCGACAACTGGATGTGGCCCCGTCACACCGGAGACTTCTCCATCTTCCGCGTGTATGCCGACCGGAACAACAACCCCGCGGAATACTCCGAGGATAATGTTCCCTATACCCCGAAACAGTATCTGAAGGTGTCACTCGCCGGCTACGAGGAGGGTTCTCCCGCCATGATTATGGGATACCCCGGCTCGACCAACCGTTTCATGACTGCTTCCGAGCTGCGTGAGACCACCGAGAAGAATGAGGCCGCTATCAAGGTGCGCACCCTCCGTCAGGATGTGCTGATGGCCGACATGGAGGCTGATCCCAAGATTATGCTTCAGTACGCCAGCAAGTACGCCGGCTCGTCCAACGGCTGGAAGAAGTGGATCGGCATGAACGAGACCTTCGCAAAGCTCGGAGTCGAGTCACGCCGCGCCGCTGAGGAACAGGCATTCACCGAGTGGGTCAATGCCGGTGGCGAGGAGCGTATCGCCCGCTACGGCAAGGCTCTCGAGAACATCAACACCGCTGTCGAGGGACGCAAGGCAGATAATATCCTGATGACATACCTCAATGAGAGCGTGGGCCGCATCGAGCTGGTGAGCGTTGCAGGCAACAACCGTAGGATTTCCAAGGCCCTGGCCGAGAAGGATCCCGCCGAGAAGGAAAAGCTGCTTGCAAGTGTGAACAGCCGTCTCGAGTCATTCTACGAGGACTATTCCCTGCCCACAGACAAGAAGGTGGCCGTGGCCATGATTCAGCTGCTCAAGGAGAGCATTCCCGCAGACCAGCTGCCTTCGTTCTACAAGGACATCGACAACAGGTTCGGCGGTGATATCAATGCATTCGTAGAGGACCTGTACGCCACATCCGTCTTCACATCTCTTGAGAAGGCCCAGGCTGCCATAGCTGCCGGAGATGTGACCGCCATCAACAATGACCCCGCAGTCAAGGTACGCGGGTCTTATCTCGAGGCGTCTATCCCTCATGCCACCAAGTATGCCTCATACGCAGAGCAGTTCGCTCAGGGTAAGAAGGACTACATCGCAGGTACCCTCGAGATGCGTGAGGGCGAGGCCATCTATCCCGATGCCAACTTCACCATGCGTCTGACCTACGGTACCGTGATGCCCTACTATCCCCGTGACGCCGTTTTCTACAACTACTACACCACCCTCAAGGGCGTGATGGAGAAGGAAGACCCGAACAACTGGGAGTTCGTAGTGCCCGAGAAGCTGAAAGAGCTGTACGAGGCCAAGGATTTCGGCCGCTATGCCAATGAAAACGGCGAGATGCCCGTAGCCTTCATCTCCAACCTCGACATCACCGGCGGTAACTCCGGCTCTCCTATCATGAACGGCCGCGGTGAGCTCATCGGCCTGGCCTTCGACGGCAACTGGGAGTCCATGAGCGGTGACATCATCTTCGAGCCCGAGCTCCAGAGGTGCATCAGCGTGGATATCCGCTACGTCCTCTTCATCATCGAGAAGCTGGGCGGAGCCACCAATCTGATCGACGAGCTGGATATCGTTGAATAATTAACCTGTACACGGAAATGATTTTAGAAACCCTTTCAAAGATCATTCATCCGGCGGCTGACAAGGACATCGTCTCCCTCGGTCTCGTCGAGGACATCAAGCTCTTCGACGGGAACGGGGCTGCCGTCGAACCTACGGATCCGCAGGCCGGAGAGAAGGCCGTGCTGGTCCGTTTCAAACTGGTCGTGCCCTCTCCTGACCCCCTTCTCTCCTCCATCAAGAAGCAGTGCGAAGAGGCCATGGCTGCCGAGTTCCCCCATGCCAAGATATCCATCATCGAGCTGGTACGGGAGCGCAAGCCCACCAAAAAGACGGTCAATGACCTGGACGACACTCAGCTTCAGGGCATCGGCAAGATTATCGCCGTGTCCTCCGGCAAGGGCGGTGTGGGCAAGTCCACCGTCTCGGTCAATCTGGCCGTGGCCCTGTCCCTGAAGGGATACCGCGTAGGCCTGGTGGATGCCGATGTCTACGGACCCTCCATCCCCAAGATGACCGGCACAGAGGGGCAGGTACCCTACATGGATGAGGAGAAGGACCTGATAGTCCCCCTCGAGAAGTGGGGCATCAAGCTGCTCTCCATAGGTCATCTCGTGGCTCCCGAACAGGCCCTGATATGGCGCGGCCCCATGGCCAGCAACGCCATGAAACAGATCGTCATGCAGGTGGACTGGGGCGAGCTCGACTACCTGCTCATCGACCTGCCTCCCGGAACGGGCGACATCCACATCTCGATGGTCCACGACATCCCCCTGACCGGAGCTGTCATCGTCACCACTCCCCAGCAGGTGGCCATCGCCGACGTGATAAAGAGCATCAACATGTTCCGCCACAAGGACGTGAATGTGCCGATACTCGGACTGGTCGAGAACATGGCCTGGTTCACCCCCGCGGAGCATCCCGAAGAGAAGTACTACATCTTCGGCAAGGACGGCGGTAAGAAAATGGCTGAGGAGCTGAACATCCCGCTTCTGGGCAGCATCCCCATCTACATGTCCGTGGAGGAAGGCGGAGACGCCGGCAGGCCCGCAGCGTTCTCCGACGGTCCGGATGCTGCGGCCTTCGCTGCTGTTGCCGACAGACTGTAAACTGCGGAACAGCTTATGGCCAATATCGCAGAAGACATACGTAATGGAGACGGGAAGGCGTTCGAGATGTTCTACCGCCTGGAATACAACAATCTCGTACACTTCATTACAAGTTATATCTGCGACAGCGAGAAGGCCCGCGACCTGGTCCAGGACGTCCTGTGCACGGTATGGGAGAAGCGCTGTTCCATACGGCCTGATTCGAATCTCCGCGCATGGGTCTTTACCATAGCCAGGAACCGGACCCTGAATTTTCTGAAGGAGAAGAAATTGTTTTCCGACCCTTCCCTTACTAGTGTTTTAGAAGAAAGGACAGCTGCCCTCGAGGACCCGTCAGTGGAACATCTGATAGACTCGCTGGAGCTGTCCTCTTTAATTAGGAAGACATTCGACTCCCTGCCTGGCACCGCCAGGGACACCTTCCACATGAGCCGGCTCGACGGCATGACCAACAGGGAGATATCCGCGAAAAAGGGACTCAGCGTCAAGGCTGTGGAATATCACATCAAGATCTCGCTGCGGCATTTCCGCAACAGGCTGAAAGAATATCTGTAGTGAAAAATTTTGAAAAATTTTTAGGATAGGGCAGGAGTTGATTGTATTATATAGACAAGGAAAAGATTAGAGACCCGATTATGGAAGAAAAGCTGGATAAGGAAAAACTGAGTAAATTCAATGCCGAGGTGTTCTCGACCATGCCGGACGAGCCCTATCTGGGGCCTGTCCCGTCATTCGGCGGCAGGAGGCGGAAAACCCCTGCCGTGGACTGGTGTTTCCGTGCGGCGGCGGTTGTCCTGGCCGGTCTTTTCTGCTGGTCGCTGCTGAGGCCGGAGCCTCCCGTCGATCCGACTGTATTCACAGCCAGGGCGGCCGATGTATATACGGTGTCCAATGGTGTCAGGAGCCGTGTCGTCCTTCCAGATTCCTCCGTCGTCTGGCTCAACTGCGGCAGCGAGCTGCTCGTGGCCGATGATTATGAGAACGGCAACAGAGAGGTTGCCTTGCGCGGAGAAGGCTATTTTGACGTACATTCCGACTCTTCGGACCCGTTCTATGTCCGCACCCCGGGAGGTCCTGCGGTCAGAGTCACCGGCACAGCCTTCAACCTTTCCTGCTATTCTCCGGACAGAGAGGTCAGGCTCACCCTGCTGAGGGGGTCTGTCCAGATGCTGACGGACGAAAACAGCACCCTTGCAGTGGAGGAAGGTTCCAGGATTACTGTCAAGGACGGACACGCCTATATTAACAGGACTCCTGACATAGAAGGGGATATTGCCTGGACGAAGGGCACCCTGCATTTCGACAACACTCCGATGCCGGAGGTCCTGGAATCGCTGGAACGCTGGTACGGGGTGGAGATAACTGTCAGTGACAGTTCCATATACAACAATTTCTTCACTGCAGATTTCCGCTCCGAGTCCATCACCCGCGTTCTGGAGCTCCTGGCCATCACCTGCGACATAGTCTATGCCGTGGACGGAAATATGATAACCCTCGGTTAAATTTTCTTTAGGGTAGTCCGGTGAAATATTGTAATTATTGTAGTCAGATGACTATAATAACCAATATTAACCGAGATGAAATCTACACCAGTTAAGTTTTTGCCGGCGCTTTTAATTACGCTGATGCTGTCATTGGCATCGGCCTCGGCGCAGCAGACCTATGAGGTGAACTGCAGTAACCTCAGACTTTCAGAAGTCCTCAAGGAAGTTACCCGGGAGACCGGTTACAACTTCGTTTACAGCAACAGTTCTGTGGATGTCTCCCAGACAGTTACAGTTAACGTCAGCAGCCAGGACATCAATGAGGTCCTCGAAGCGGTCTTCGAGGGGACCGGTATTACCTGGACGCTGATGGATAAGCAGGTAGCCCTGCATCAGGAACCTTCTCCTCAGGCTCAGGAGGCCTCACCTCAGAAGGACGACACCCGGCAGGGTGTCCGGATAATCCGCGGTCAGGTCCTGGAAGGCGAGGACCTGCCGCTGCCCGGAGCGGATGTCATAGTGAAAGGTACATCCACGGGAGTATATACCGATGCTGACGGCTACTATGAGATAGAGGTGCCGGACAATCCGGAGGTGACTCTGGTGTTCAACTTCTTCGGCATGAGATCAAGGGAAGAACAGGTAGGTTCCCGCGACAGAATAAACGTAATCCTTCTTCCGGATGTCGAGATGCTGGATGCGGTAGTGGTTACCGGTTATCAGACCATCTCCAAGGAGAGGACTACCGGAGCCTTTGCCAAAGTCAATTCCGAACAGTTCGAGACCCAGCGTATCTCAAATGTCAGCACAATGCTGGAAGGACGTGTCGCAGGTCTGACCGACGGGCAGATAAGGGGTGTCACATCCATGAATGGTCTGACGACTCCGCTCTACGTTATCGACGGCTTCCCGGTAGAGAAGACCACCAATGACGGCTACGGCAACTGGGTGGAGAGCGTGCCCGATATCAACCCTGAGGACATCCAGAGCATCACCGTCCTGAAGGATGCTGCCGCAGCTTCCATCTACGGAGCCCGTGCGGCGAACGGAGTGGTGGTCATCACTACCAAGAGGGCGCAGAAAGACCAGATGAATGTGTCCTTCTCCGCCACACTGTCACTTCAGCCCTATTCCACTTACGCCGATAAGTATCTGGCCGATGCCGCCACTATGGTGGAACTCGAGCGCGAGTGGGCTGCCCAGAACCCTAACCTGCAGGGGACCGGAGCAGCGGCATACGCCCAGGGACTGCTGGATGACAACACATTTACTACCCAGGGTATCCGTACTCTCCTGCGCGGTTATGCAGGACAGATGACTCAGTCGGAAGTGGACGCACAACTCGCGGCTCTTGCGGCTATGGGTTACAGCTACTATGACGACATAGAGCGTTACGGCACCCGCAATCCCTTCAGCCAGCAGTACAACCTCTCTCTCGGCAGGGGTACAGAGAAGAATTCTTTCAATGCCTCCATCACCTATCGCAATAACCTGGGTAGCGACAAGTACACCGATAATGACGATATCGGCATCAACATTCAGAACACTACCCAGATAACCAAATGGCTGACCTTGGAAGTAGGCTCCTATCTCAATTATGGAACCGGCAGTACGCAGAGTTTCAGCCTCTTTTCTCCCGGATATACCTACATGCCCTAC
>DHKFR23501__coassemble_847_pt1 | contig 32008 bp, 26 predicted proteins | sample DHKFR23501__metabat2_low_PE_038 | metagenome-assembled genome bin DHKFR23501
AATAATTTTGCGATAAAATGAAAGAAAATTTTTATCCGAATAAGACAAAATGCTGTTCAATTCTATAGATTTCGGTATCTTCCTGCCGGTAGTGGCCGTCCTCTACTGGACGGTGTTCAACAGGTACGGGGTGCGGCTGCGCAACGCCTTTCTGCTGGCGTGCAGCTGGTTCTTCTACGGGATGTGGGACTGGCGCTTCCTGGGCCTGCTTATATTCAGCTCCACAATGGATTACACCCTCGGCCGGCTTATAGGCAGGACGGATGTGAATGACAGGAGAAAAAGGAAGGCCCTGCTGGTGGTCAGCCTGGTGGTAAATCTCGGAATACTCGGATTCTTCAAGTACGCCAATTTCTTCATCGACAGCATCGACGGCCTTTTCACCGTCTTCGGCATGGAACTTTCATTGAAGACTCTGAATATAATCCTGCCGGTTGGTATCAGTTTTTATACATTCCAGTCGTTAAGTTATATCATCGATGTATATCGTGGGAAAATATCACCATCCAGGGATATAATCGCTTTCCTCACTTTTATCAGTTTCTTCCCGCAGCTGGTGGCCGGACCTATTGAGAGAGCCTCGCATCTGCTGCCTCAGTTCGACGACCTGAAGAAATTCGATTACGACAAAGTCCGGGAAGGTGTCGTGGAGGTGTTCATCGGCCTGATTAAGAAGATGGTGATAGCGGACCGGCTGGCCGTCTATGTGGATTCGGTGTTTCAGGAGGCTGCTGCGGGCAGCAGTACCCAGATTCTCGGCTTTCCGTCTGTGCTGGCCCTGATATTCTTCGCATTCCAGCTCTATATCGACTTCTCGGCTTATTCCCAGATAGCGATAGGCACGGCCAAGATTCTGGGCTTCAGCCTGTGTACCAACTTCCGCCGGCCTTATCTGAGCAGTTCATTTAATAATTTCTGGGAACGCTGGCACATCTCGCTGTCCCAGTGGATGCGGGACTACATCTTTATCCCTTTAGGAGGCAGCCGTGAGGGCCGCCGGAGGACGGTGAGGAACCTGCTCATAGTGTTTGCTGTCAGCGGACTGTGGCACGGTGCTTCGTGGAATTTCGTGATATGGGGCCTGATCAACGGCCTGTTCGTGATACTTCTGGACCCTCTGTTGGCCAGGTGGAAAGTCAGGGGCGTCCTGGCCTCCATAATCGTCTTCTGTCTTTGGACTTTCTCGCTGGTCTTCTTCAGGGCCGAGGGAATCGATGCGGCATGGACGATGATACGGAGCCTGGGGCTCGGCCACATCGGACAGATATCCGGATTCGGTCTGGCATGGAACGAGCTGACCTTCACCCTGGTGCTGCTGGCCGTTCTGATGTGCTTCGAATATGTGGTGGAGCGTCTGGAGAAGCGCGGGAAAAACATTCTGGATATCATGGTGTTCAGTCGTCCCGGCTGGCTGAGGTGGGCGGTGTATCTGGTACTGGTGTTCACCATAATCCTTTTCGGAGTGTATGCCACGAACAATGACAACAGTTTCATCTATTTCCAATTCTAGAATATGGGATCCAAACAGAAACAGCAGAATAAGAAAAAGAGCCAGGAAAAACCCCGGACATTGAAGTCATTGCTGACCAAAGGTGCGGTATTTACCGCAGTGGTTGTCTGCGTCATCGTGATACTGGAGAAGAGGCAGATATTCGTGGAGGACAGCATGAACAACCATGTGGAGTGGAAATGGGACTGGTACTACAGGATGAAGCAGTACAATATTCCGATAGACGTGCTGCTGGTCGGCAACTCTCATCTGCTGACGGGATTCAATCCCTACGAGTTCACCAAACGCAGCGGCCTGAACTGTTTCCTGCTGGGCGCGTCAGGAGTGGGTGTGGCCGACCTGTATTTTACCATAGAGGAGGCGCTGAAGGTGCAGAAACCGAAAGTGCTGGTGCTGGAGACCTACGCCATCAACGAGTCGGATCCGCTCAGACTGGAGAAAGGTGCGCTGAACGACGAGATCAACAGTTTCCGGGCCCGCAGGGATACCTGGCTGAAGGTCCGTTCCACTCCGTCGCTCTTCAACTACCACAACTGGCCGATAGCCTGGTGCGAGACTTTCCGCAACCACAACTATATCTTTACCAAGCCGGACCAGGTGATGCGCAACCTCAAGGGCGAGGGGCCTAAGCGCAGGGTTCGCAACGACCTGTACCTGGGCCAGTTCGCCCGGTTCTCAAAGGGGCTCTCTCAGGCCACACTGGACAGGTATAAGGATGAGGGTGCTCCGGTGGACGGGGCTGAATACGAGATTAGCGAAAGTTCTGCCAAGTATACGGAAAAGATAGCGCGGCTGTGTAAGGAGAACGGAGTCCGGCTGGTCTTCCTGACTATCCCGATGTATCCGGAGCACGTGAAGAACTATCCAGTATGGCAGGAGAGACTGGGTGCGCATCTTAAGGGCCTGAGTCCTTACTGGCTGGACCTGCAGGCGGCGCAGGTGACGGACTCTACTTTGAGGTCTCTGTATACCCCGGCGGCGTTCCAGGACACATACGGGGCCAACCAGCACCTGACCAACTACGGCATGGCCGTCACCGGTAGTGTCTTCGCCGAGTATCTCACGCACATCATGCCGGACATCCCCGACCGCAAAAACGACCCTCAGTGGCGCAGCCTCGTCGCCAAGTTCCCCAAGTAATCAATTGCCGGCGACAATCCATTTGTCGATGTTTCTGCTTTGGGCTGAGAAGTTGATGCCTATCTTCAGGACTTTGCGGGAGTCGGAGGCGAAGGGGGCGGCATAGTTGCGATCTTCAATCTGCTTCAAAGCCTCCTCGGCCGAGCCTTCTAACTTGAATTCCATGATGTAGACGAACTTGTCGGTCTGGAGCAGGAGATCGATGCGCCCCTGTGAGGTGCGGTACTCGGCCTGCACGTAGAAGCCGAGGAGCTTGGATACGATGAACATGACGTTCTGGTAATGGAGTTCCTGGTCTCTTATAAGTTCGTAAGGCGTGTCGGCCATGAAGCTCTGGAGGCGTGTCATGAATGCGTCCACGTTCCCGGTCTCTATCTCCCGGACAAACTTCTGTATTTCGAAGTTGGTGGCGGATTTCCGGATGGGTGTGTAGTAGGGGACGAGAAATTTCATGAAACCTTCCTCGACTTCCTTGTTTGGAAATCCAAGTGTGTATGACTCAAAACGCGGGTTGTATCCCTTTATGGTGAGGTATCCGCTCTGATAGATGACAGGGATGGGCTCATCGTCCCCATAGATGCTGTCGAGAGTCTCTACGTCGGTGACAGCGGAGGCCATCTCGCTCAAGTCGCACTTGCCCTGCTTGAGGAGAGTTACGAGATAAGTAGGCGTGCCGGTCTCGAACCAGTAGCTTCCGAAGATACCGCTGTCCATGGTTCTGAGTATGCTGAACGGATTGTAAATACCTTCGGAACCGGGCGAGAAGTGGTAGCCGTCGTACAGCACTTTCAGCTTCCGGCATGTCTCGTCGTAAGTGAGATGCTGGGTTGCGGCAAGATTCTGTAGGCCTTCCTCCATGTATCGGTGAATCTCACTTTCCGTCAGGCCGCACAGACTAGCGTACTGCGGGAGCATGGATATGTCTTTCAAGTTGTTGAGGTCGCTGAAGACGCTGACTTTGCCGAATTTTGTGACTCCGGTCAGCATCGCGAACCTGATGTGCCCGTCCATGGTCTTGAGCACTCCGTAGAAAGGCTTGAGTATGTTGCGGTATTCCTCCTGCAGAGGCTTGTTGCCGATGGCCTGGAGCAACGGCTTGTCGTACTCGTCCACGAGGATGGCTACGCGGTGTCCGGTCTGCTCGTGCGCCAGCCGTATCACGTGGTAGAATCTTTCTTCCAATGCCCTGTCTCCGTAAGGGCTGTTATAGGCCGTCTCCCATAGCTCCAGATGCTTGTTGATCTCCTGCCGCAGCGAGTCGGCATTCTCGTACTGTCTGGCGTTCAGGTCTATGTGCAGCACCGGCCTTGCCGTCCACTCCTTCTCAAGGGTGTCTATCGCCAGCCCCTTGAAGAGTTCTTTCTTCCCTTGAAAATATGCTTCAAGGGTGGAGATAAGGAGGCTCTTTCCGAATCTTCTCGGGCGGCTTAGGAAGTAATACCTGCCTTCGCTCACCAGCTTGTATATGAGCTCAGTCTTGTCGATGTAGAGGTAGCCGTCCCGGCGGAGGCTCTCGAAATTCTGTACGCCTATAGGATATTTCATGCTGATATAGTTTTGCTCCGGAGACAAAGATAGCGAATAATCGGAATTGTTTAGTACTTTTGTGGCCAGTAAAGACAGAAATGCGTATGGCAGAAGAGATAATATTGGGAATCGAGTCGTCGTGCGACGATACGTCGGCGGCGGTACTGCGCGGCGAGACGCTGCTGGCCAATGTGATGGCCTCGCAGGAGGTACACCGCAAGTACGGCGGGGTAGTGCCAGAGCTGGCCTCCCGCGCTCATCAGCAGAACATAGTGCCGGTGGTAAGCCAGGCCCTCGACCAGGCCGGGGTGAGGCCGGACCAGATAGATGCGATAGCCTATACCCGCGGGCCGGGCCTTTTAGGCTCGCTGCTCGTCGGGGTGTCCTTCGCCAAAGGACTGTCGCTGGCGACAGGTAAGCCGCTGGTGGATGTCAACCACCTCCAGGGCCACATCCTCTCGCACTTCATCCGGCAGGAGGGCAAGCCCTATGTGCCCCCGACATTTCCTTTCTTAGCCCTGTTAGTCTCCGGAGGCCATTCCCAGATCGTGAGGGTGGACGACCCGCTGCACTTCGAGGTGCTGGGCCGGACGATAGACGACGCGGTGGGGGAGGCCTTCGACAAGTGCGCCAAGCTCCTCGGCCTGGGCTATCCCGGCGGTCCGGTGGTGGACAGGCTCGCTGCCCAGGGTGACCCGGAGCGTTTCAAGTTCGCCAAGCCGCACGTCCCCGGACTGGATTACAGCTTCAGCGGAGTGAAGACCTCCCTGCTGTATTTCGTGCGCGACCATTTGAAGGAGGACCCCGACTTCATGCAGCACAATATGGCTGATATCTGCGCCTCGTTCCAAAAGACCCTGATAGACGTGCTCATGGACAAACTCCTGAAGGCCGTGAAACAGACTGGTATAAAACAGGTGGCCATCGGCGGCGGCGTGTCGGCCAATTCGGGCCTGCGCAGCCGTATCGCTTCCGAGGGCGAGAAACGCGGCTGGACCACATTTATCCCCGAATTCAAGTTCACCACGGACAATGCCGCGATGATAGCCGTGGCCGGTCTCTTCAAGTTCCGCGCTGGGCTCACCGGCGGACTCGACGCGGCTCCCGTCTCCAGAGCCCTTGACTTCAAGTAGATGAAAGAATTCGAGACAGCCTTCGAGGCATCGTACGCTCCCACGGAGGAGGATTTCAGGACGGCTGCGGCCAAGGCAGCCGGTGTCCCTGTCGGGAAAATAGCCGAGGTGCGCCTGCTCCGCCGCTCCATCGACGCCCGCTCCCGCAAGATCCTGCGCCGCTACCGGCTGGCCGCATACCAGCAGGGGGAGGTGCAGCCCGGGACCGCCTCGTACAGCCTCAGTCAGAATGTCTCGCAGAAGCCGCCCGTAATCGTCATCGGAGCCGGTCCAGCCGGACTCTTCGCCGCCCTGAGGCTCATCTGCGGCGGCCGCCGTCCCATCATCCTCGAGCGGGGCAAGAACGTCCACGAACGCAAATACGACATAGCCGCCATCTCCCGTACCGGCGGCCTCAATCCCGACTCCAACTACTGCTTCGGCGAGGGCGGAGCCGGCACATTCTCCGACGGCAAGCTCTACACCCGCTCCAACAAGCGGGGCGATGTGGGCGCAGTCCTCAAGACCTTCACCGACTTCGGCGCCGACCCCATGATAAGGATCGACGCCCATCCCCATATCGGCAGCGACCGTCTGCCTGCGATAGTCGAGGCCATGCGCAGCCATATCGTGGAGTGCGGAGGCGAATATCATTTCTCCAGCCGTGTCACCGACCTTCAGCAGACTCCCGGCGGAGGATGGAAGGCGCTCTGTGACAATGGCTCCGTCTTCGAGGCTCCGGAGGTCATCCTGGCCACCGGGCACTCCGCCTCGGATATTTACCGCCTGTTCATGCGCAAGGGGTGGGCGGTGGAGGCCAAAGGCTTTGCCCTCGGAGTCAGGGCGGAGCACCCGCAGGAACTCATCGACCGGGCGCAGTACCACGGTCCGCGCATGCCCTGGCTGCCGGCAGCCGAGTACTCCCTCGTGGAGCAGGTGGAGGGCAGGGGAGTGTTCTCCTTCTGCATGTGCCCGGGCGGCATTCTCGTCCCCTCGTCCACCGAGCCGGGGACGGTGGTCACCAACGGCATGTCCAACTCCCGGCGCAATTCCCGCTGGGCCAATGCCGGCATCGTCACATCCGTCGAACCGGAGGATGTCCCCGGTGGCCCGGAGGCAATGCTGGATTTCCGGGAGGAGGTGGAACGCCGCTGCTACGAAGTCTCGGCCTCATTCCGCGCTCCGGCTCAGCGCATGACCGATTTCGTCAAAAGCCGCAGAGGCAAGTCGGTCGTCTCGGCCCTGCCCCGGACCTCCTACGCACCCGGAGCATTTGCCGCGGACCTCAATGACGTTCTGCCCGCCTTCGTCGCTGACCGCCTGCGCAAGGCCTTCCCGGCATTTGACCGAAAGCTCAGGGGCTACTATACCTCCGAGGCCCTGCTCCTTGCAGTGGAGTCCCGCACCTCCTCGCCCGTGCGCCTGCCCCGTGACCCTCAGACCCTCCAGCACATCGACCTGCAGAACCTTTACCCTTGCGGGGAGGGAGCCGGCTACTCCGGGGGCATCGTCTCCTCCGCCATCGACGGCATCCGCGCCGCCGAGCGCATACTGCGGTGCGACTTATAGTTCACGAATATTGATTTTAAGCAAATTCATTTCTTATGGGAAATAAATTTACAGAACTCATGAATATACGGAAATGCTCCTGTATCGCATTATTGCTGACAGTAAGCTTGTTGTCTTCGGCCAGCATGAAAGATACTGCCAGCATTCCGGTTCCGGCTGAGAGACAGCTCAAGTGGCACGAGGCCGAATTAGGCGTGGTGTTCCATTATGACCTGCATGTGTTCGACGGTCAGGCCTATGGTCAGGGAAGCAACCGTATCACTCCGGTCGAGGACTACAACATCTTCGCTCCGGAGGATCTCGACACCGACCAGTGGATACGTGCGGCCAAGGCTGCCGGAGCCCGTTTCGCCATACTAACGGCCACTCACGAGACCGGTTTCGGCCTGTGGCAGAGCGATGTGAACCCTTACTGCCTGAAGGCGGTGCGTTGGAGGGACGGCAAGGGGGACATCGTGGCGGACTTCGTGGCCTCGTGCCGCAAGTACGGACTGCAGCCGGGACTATATGTCGGTATCCGATGGAACTCGCTTTTAGGGATACACAATTTCGCAGCCGAGGGAGACGGAGACTTTGCCCGCAACCGGCAGGAGTGGTACCGGAGGTACTGCGAACGGATGGTGGAGGAACTGTGTTCCCGGTACGGAGACCTGTTCATGATCTGGTTTGACGGCGGGGCCGACGACCCGAGGGGCATGGGGCCGGATGTGGAGCCTATAGTCGACAGCCTTCAGCCCGACTGCCTCTTCTATCACAATGTGGACCGGGCTGACCTTCGCTGGGGCGGCTCCGAGACCGGAACCGTCGGCTACCCGTGCTGGTCCACGTTCCCTTATCCCTACAGCCACAACCGCAACAACGAGTCGGCCTCCGAGCACAACCGTCTGCTTGCTCACGGAGATCCCGACGGACAGTACTGGGTGCCGGCTATGGCGGACACCCCTCTGCGCGGAGCCGGAGGCCGGCACGAGTGGTTCTGGGAGCCGGGAGACGAGGACGCGGTCTACTCTCTCGATGCTCTGATGTCCATGTACGAGAAGTCGGTGGGACGCAATGCCACACTCATCGTCGGGCTGACTCCGGATCCTGACGGCCTGCTGCCTAAGGGGGATGTCCGCCGGTTAGAGGAGTGGGGTGAGGAGATACAGCGTAGGTACGGAGCACCTGTCGCTTCGGTTTCCGGCCGTGGCGGAACCTTCCTGCTGGAATTTCCGCAGCAATCTGCTGGAGACCGGCAGTCTTCCGCTACGTCGGGTGCAGTGTCGGTAGACCGCTGTGTCATCCAGGAAGATATCGCTCAGGGTGAGCGTATCCGGTCTTTCCGCGTGGAGGTCAGGATGCCTGATAGTCAGTGGCAGACAGTCTACACCGGCACATCCGTAGGACACAAGCATATCGCCATTTTCGACACTCCCGTGACCGCCACGGCCGTCCGTCTCGTAGTCGACAGCAGCCGCGCCGTCCCCTGCATATCCCGTTTCAGCGTGTATCCCGCACTGCTGTGAAATGCAGTCTGTTCAGCTCAAATGCAGTATATGTTCATGTTTCTCAGAGATATACATAAAGTATGCGTTTTACAGACTGAGGGTAATCACCGCTTATCTGTTTCCCAGCTTTTCGCCTATATTGCTGTTTGACAACATTATGCACGGATCATCGGCTTACAGACTCGTCCTGAAGAAAATGTACTGACTGCTCACTACCCCTGCTACAGCACTTTACAGGCGCCTTTAAAGAAATCCGAGCCACGGCGCACAGTTCAGTCTGTTGTAGGTGTGGTTTTGTAATAGATTGTTTTCCAGCTGATTATCCAGGATGGTCAATTACAGACTGGAGGGGAATGGTATGGTATGGTATGGTGCCTTACGATAGGCTGTGTTAAAGAAAAAAGGAAATGAAGTGGAGTGAGGTAGTAGGCAAAACGGATAAGGCATGAAAATGCAGGTCGGAAAAGACTAGCCGCCCTCGGCTCTAGAGGGAGGGGCCCGCCGCGAAGCGGTGGGAGGGCCTGGTCTTTTCCGACCTGCATTTTCATGCCTGCTGACGCTCAGTGTTTTGTGAGCAATCAGTTGCAGCCTCCGCAGCAGTCTCCGCCGCAGGAGGAGCATCCGCCGCCGCATGAGCTCTGCTTCAGTTCACCGTGCAGGCCTTCGGTCAGCTCCTGCTCGGTGGCATCGCGGACGGTGAGGATCTTGCCGGTGAAGTTGAGGGTCTTGCCGGCCATGGGGTGGTTGAAGTTCATCATCACGCTGTCGTCCTTGACCTCGTGTACCTTGCCGTGCATGACACCGCCCTGCTGGTTCATCATCGGGATCATGTTGCCGACGGTGAGGAGACCTTCCTGAATCTTGCCGTCCACTTCGAAGATGTGCTTGGGAAGCTCGACCACCAGCTCGGGATTGTGCTCGCCGTAGCCTTCAGAGGGAGTGAGGGTGAACTCGAAGCTGTCACCGGGCTCCTTGCCGGCGATATTCTCCTCGAACTTGGGCAGGAGATAGCCCATGCCGAAGATGAAGTCGAGGGGACGGTCTTCTGTGGTCTGGTCGGCCACCTGGCCGTCCACGGTGAGGGTGTAGGTGAGTGCTACTACTTTCTTGTCACTGATTTTCATTGTCTTTAATATTATTGTTGTTTGATTGATTGTCATTGTTGCCGCCGAGTCTGCGGATCTTCCAGCCGATGGCCGCCACGAAGACGGACATCAGGGGCGAGAGCAGGTTGAAGATGCAGTAGGGGAGGTAGGAGAGGGTAGCCACGCCGAGGACGGTGGACTGCACCACTCCGCAGGTATTCCAGGGCACCAGTACCGAAGTCACTGTGGCCGAGTCCTCGAGGCTGCGGCTGAGCAGTTCGGGAGCGTAGCCGCGCTTGCGGTAGGCCTCTGCGAACATTTTTCCCGGAACGATGATGGACATGTACTGGTCGGAGAGTACGATGTTGCAGAAGATACCGGAGGCGACTGTGGCCGAGACGAGCTGCACGGCATTCTTCAGGCGGGAGATGATGCTGGCAGTGATGGCCTCTATCATGCCGGAAGCCTCCATCACGCCTCCGAAGACTATCACGCAGAGTATCAGCCATATCGTGCCGAGCATGCCGTACATGCCGGAGGTGCAGGCCAGGGTATCCAGCATCGGGTCGCCTGTGGATACGGTCACTTCTGCGGCTAAGGACTGGTAGAGGAAGTAGAAGAATTCCCGGAATCCCCTTCCTTCTCCGCATATCTGTGCGATGAGGTCCGGCTGCACGAAGAAGGCTATGATGCCGGAGAGCAGGGCGGACACAAAGAGGGTGATGAACGGGGGAATCTTCTTGTATATCATGAAGATGGTAAGGCAGGGGATGAGCAGCAGCCATGGACTGATGACGAACGCCGACGAGAGGCTGGCATACTGGGCGCTGAGATCCAGCTCGGAGGCCGGGTTGTAGGTGAAGCCTACGATGGTGAACACTATGCCGGAGATGATGAATGACGGCATATTGGTGTACAGCAGATAGTTGATGTTCCTGTAGATATCTACTCCCGCTACGGATGAAGCGAGGTTGGTGGTGTCGGACATGGGCGAGCGCTTGTCCCCGAAGTAGGCTCCGGAGATTATGGCTCCGGCCAGCCAGCCCTCGGAGATACCTAACATAGTGCCCGCGCTCATCATCGCCACGCCTATGGTGCCGATGGTGGTCCACGAGCTGCCCGAGAGCACCGATACTATGGCCGTAAGCAGGAATACCACCAGCAGGAATATCTTCGGGCTGATGAGCTTCATGCCGTAGTAAATCAGGGTCGGAACCACTCCCGACAGCATCCATGTGGAGGTCAGGGCCCCTATCATCAGGAGGATGAAGATGGCCGGTCCGGTCTTGCCGAGGTTGTCGATGATGCCCTCCTCCAGCCGGGACCAGGGCATCTTGAGATGGAATAAAGAAATCCCGATGACCGTCAGCGCTGCCAGCAGCAGTGCGACTTGAGAGGCACCTTCGGTGATATCGGCCCCGAAGATGCTCACGCCGATGACTATCAGGGTCATCAGCAGTACGATTGGGATGAACGAGATGAGGATTCCCGGCCGTGTGGTTGTCTTTGGTGTGGTCACTGGCGTAATGTATTGAATTAAAGTCCGCTGATATCTGCCCTCTCGAATGCCAGAGTGGGTATCTGCCACTGCATGAAGTCGATGGGGTCATTGCCTATAAGGATGTTTCCGGCCCAGAGCGAGAGGAAATTGCCCGTTAGATTCATTTCCTTGACCGGATAGAGTCTTTGCCCGTTCTCGAAGTACCAGCCTTCTATGCCGTAGGAGAAGTCTCCTGTGACTGGATTGCTGTTGCCTCCGTTGAAGCCTGTGATGAGCACTCCGCTGCCGGTCTGCCGCAGTATCTCCTCCAGTCCGAGGCCGGAGTTTCGGGGAAAGCATACTGCGTAGGCGTCCTCTGCGGTCCGTGGCATGCCGAGTTTATTGGCAAAATAGGTGTTCAGGAAGTAGGTCCGCACCACTCCGTCGCGGATGATGTCCCGTTCGCAGGTGGCCGCGCCCTCGCTGTCGAAGTAGCCGGAACCGGTGCGTCCGGGGATGAGAGGATTGTCCGTGATCAGCAGGTTCTCCGGGAAGAGCCGCTTGTCGAGCGAGTCTATCAGGAAGGAGTTCCGCTGCTGGAGCGAGGAACCGTTGAGGGCGGAGATGATGGCCGAGACGGCTTTCGCCGAGACAGTATTTTCCAGGACAATATTGTATTTGCCGGAATTTAGCTTGCGGGCCTCTATCATCGGCACGGTCCGCTCGTAGGCTGTCCTGCCGCATCCGGAGCGCAGACGGTCGAAAAAGAGGGAACCCTCGAACCAGTTGTTCTGGGGCCGGGCCTCTCCGTGGCCGCGGACGGTACATTCGCAGGATACCGAGTAGAATGTGCCGGAGGCTTCTGCTTCCAGTCCCTGGGAATCGACGATATAGTCAGAGCGGAGGCAATCGTCCCAGTCGCAGGCTGTTGAGATTACCCGTGAGTCGTTTTTGTCAATCTCGGCATCCGTGGCTTCGAGGATATCGGTCTTGGCCTTGAAGGGAATATCGGAAAAATGCGGGTCGCACTGTTCCAGGTCCGGCCGGCCCCCGCGGTAGTACAGCGAGGGATCGGGGAGGGTGCGGCAGTCGTCCGAGGCGAGCAGCCGGCATGAGCCGATGCATCTGCGGATGAAGGGCCGCAGCTCGCTCTCATCGAAGCGGTTGGTGGAGAAGGCTCCGTAGCGGCCTTCGGTGAAAAGGGCGATGCCCAGGGCGGCGGAGGTGGATTCCTGCAGTTTCTCTATCTCCCCGTTGAGGTATGAGACGGAGGTCTGCGTGCTCTCCGACAGGGTCACGCGGCAGCCGGACGCACCGCAGGCGAGGGCTGTCTCCAGGGCTTTCTGTGCTATATCTTTATTCATTGATGCCTCCTACATTAAGTTTGCTGACCAGGACTGACGGCATGCCGCAGGATACGGGGCAGTACTGCCCTTTGCCGCAGGTCCAGGTGCTGTCGTCCACTATGAGGTTGCCGGCCACGCCGGTGATGGCCGCGAGGGCCTCCGGGCCGTTGCCGATGATGTTGGTGTCCTTGATGGGGCGGGTCAGGTGTCCGTCCTCTATCATGTATCCGGACTTGACGTAGAATGTGAAGTCTCCGGCGCCTATCTGTACCTGACCGTTGGCGAAATTGTCCACGTAGAGCCCCTTCTTCACCGAGCGGATCAGGTCCTCCTCTGTGGCCGGACCGTTCTCCATGTAGGTGGAGCGCATCCTCGGGATGGGCATGTAGCGGAAGGACTCGCGGCGGCCGTTGCCGGTGGGGGCGACCCCGTAGTGCCGGGCGCTGATGCGGTCGTGGAGATAGGAGTTGAGCACTCCGTTGCGGACCATGTAGGTCTTCTGGCCCGGAACGCCCTCGTCGTCCACGTTGACCGAGCCGCGGAAGTAGGGCAGGGTTCCGTCGTCCACTATGTTGATGTCGGGGTTGCAGATGAGCTTGCCCATGCGGTCGGAGAATATCGATGTTCCCTTGCGGTTGAAGTCGGCCTCGAAGGAGTGGCCTATGGCCTCGTGCAGCAGTATGCCGGAGCCGCCTGCACCCATGACTACTGGCATCTCCCCGCAGGGAGGTCGTGAGGCCTCGAAGAGGCGGTTGCATCCGTTCACCACATCGTCGGCCAGGGTCTGTGCGAGTTCCTGAGAGAGGAAGTCGAAGCCCTTGCGGTAACTCTTGGACGCGTAGAAGTTCTCCATCCGGCTGCCCTCCTGCATCACTACTGTGGCTGACATAAGGGCCATGGGACGCATGTCAGTAAAGCATTGTCCCAGGGAGTTGAAGAAGAGGATGCGGGTCTGCTGGCTCCCGATGCGTCCGGTGATGTTTATAACTCTTGAAGAAGCCTGTCGGATCAGGTCGCGGAGCATCAGGAGGTATTCCTTCTTTTCTTCCACCGTGTGCCGTTCCCAGTCGGAGGATTCAGACAGCATGGGATAATGGTTGATGAAATCCACAGGAGTACAGTTCTCTGGCATGGAACCTCCCGTGGAAGAATTGCGTGCAATCTCGGCAGCAGTGGCGGCAGCTCTCATCAGGTCCTCGAATCGGGAACTCTCCGAAAAGGCATAGCCGGTGCGGTCTCCGCTCAGTACACGGATGCCGATGCCGAAATCGATGTTGGACCGGACGGAATTTACTTCGCCGTCGCGGAGCGAGAGCTCGTTGTTGACAGTGTGCTCGCAGAAAATATCGGCATAGTCTCCTCCTTTGGACAGTGCCGCGGACAGCAGTCTGCGGGCCTCTGAGGGTCCGGTGCCGAAAATCCGGTAATAGTCCGTGTTGATTGAAGATGTACTCATTTTCAATGTCAAATAAAAGGGGCTCAGTATGATACGCAAGCCCCTTTTAAACTTTAATGTGTAGCAGAGTCGGTGATGTGAGATAATTAGATATTGGTGGCCTTGACCTTGACCAGCTTGCCGTTCTGGACAAATGCCAGCTCGGAGTTGGTTTTTTTCTTCTCCTTGACCAGGTTCTGGAACGTGGCGTTCAGCCCGTTGAGGATGTTGTCTCTAAGCTCCCGTGATTCTAGTTCGCTCATAATTGATCAATTGGTTGAACAAGGTTTTATTATGTATTTTCGTCGTTATGTTCTTGCCTCCCTCGCAGATGATCACAGGTGAGTTGGAGTTGTCTATGATCATCCAGTATTCGCAGACCGGGATGTACAGGTGGAAGAGGTTCTTGATACCCATATCGTACCGGCGCCGGATACTTTCCTCGCTTACGTTGTGCCCGCCTGACTCGACCCTCAGCTTCACCCTCTCGACAGCCAGTGACGGCATATTGAGCCAGAAGTACAGCAGGGTCACCACGTAACCCTTGCTTTGGGCATTGCGGATAAGATTGACGTAGCTTCTGGTTGCGAGAGTCGTTTCTATCGCGAAATCCTGTCCATCCTTCATCAGCTCTTCCACTCTCGCCAGCATAATCCTGCCCGCCTGGATGGCAGCTTTCTCCGGGTTGAAGGGAGAAAGGCCTCGGGCAATCTCGTCCGCATTTACGAAGTTGCTGCAATTCAGCATATTCGGCAGAATAGTGTAGGATGCTGTAGTTTTCCCCGCACCGTTGCAACCGGAAATGATAAATAACTTAGGCATACTTCATAACACATCTACCTACAAAAATAATGAAAAAACGTCGAAAAAAAGGAATAAATTGCTAAAAGTTTTCAACAACCGCCCGACGCAGCCACGGCGAAAAGTGCGAAATCTCCCAGAACAGGGTCGTCTGGGAATACTTTCAGCAGGAATCTTGTGATTTCTCCGGCAGTCCGGATATCCGCGCTGCGCCGTGAAGTTATACCCAGATTCATTGCCGTCCGGTGCACATGTACGTCCAGCGGAATGATAAGCTCCCGCTTGTCTATCTGTTTCCATAGCCCCAGGTCCACCTTCCCGTCGTCCCGGACCATCCATCGCCTCAGCATGTGGATCTTCTTGTTGGCCGCCGAAGGGTCGTCCTTCTGTCCGTAGACGAGGACGCGCATCTGTCCCGGAGTGAGGGTCTCCAGGCTGTCGTTATGCTGATAGAACTCCTTGAGCCTTGCGCAGATGCCTGCGAACTCCGACCATCTGACCGTACGGTGCAGGGAGGTGCTGTCGTTGCGGTATTCTCCCCTCATCACATACCCGTACGGCTGCCATCCCATCTCGTCCATCGCCCTGCGGCAGTCCCTGACTATCATCTCCCTGCGGCCCCAGGCCAGATGGGCTGCCACTGCCGCCGCCACCTCCACGTCCTGGAGAGTAGCCCTTCCTTCCGCCATCAGACCGGCAAAGTGCCTGGGAAAGATTATCGGGTCGCCGGTAAAATATTTCCAGTCATTGTATTGCGCCGCATATTCCCGCAGCAGCCGTATCACTTCAGTTTCATTCATGCTTTTTTTGACTATTTTTGCCGCGCAAATATAATGACTCGGCGGCAATGATAATCACGGCGGACAGCGGTTCGACCTCCATCGACTGGAGGATTCTGAGGCGGGGTGAGCCTGTCCGGAGGCTGGTGTCTCCGGGGGTCAATCCTGTGCTTCAGGGGGTTGATGCTATTCGCGGAGTCTTCGCCGAAGCTCTGAGGGGTGTTGAGGGGCCGGGCATCCGGGTGTATTTTTACGGTGCGGGAGTAGTCTCGGAGGCTGCCGGAGAGAAGGTCCGGGAGGCTCTTCGGGCTGTACTCCCGGGATGTGAGGTGACGGCCGGTTCTGACCTGGAGGCAGCCGCCATTGCCCTGCTCGGCGATAAGGACGGAGTCGCGGCAATCCTGGGGACAGGCTCCAACAGCGGGCTGTACCTCGGAGGACGGGTGGTCCGGAACATTCCGGCCGGAGGCTTCATCCTCGGGGACGAGGGCAGCGGGGCCTGGCTCGGGAAAATGCTGCTGGCGGACTACATCAAGGGGCTGCTGCCCCAGGAGCTGGAAACGGCTCTGCGGAAGGAGTTCCCGGGGCTCGACTATCCGGCGGTGGTCAGCCGGGTCTACGGTGGGGAGATGCCCTCGCGGTATCTGGCTTCATTCTCCCTTTTCCTGGGGCGGCGGAAGGATTGTCCCTATGTCCGAAGCCTGGTGACAAGTGGGTTCCGCCTTTTCCTCGAGCGCAATGTGTCGCGCTACGGCCGTCCTGACCTGCCTCTGGCTGCGGTCGGATCGGTGGCCTGCGTGTATGGGGATATTTTACGGGAGGTTGCAGCGGAGTGCGGTGTGTGTCAGGTGCTTACTGCCCCGGGAGCGGGAGACGGCTTAGAACGTTATTTTTCCAAAATGATAGAGTGACGACTTGAAGTTATGATGATACCTTTATTACAGGAGGCGGTGGACGCGCTCAGCTCCGTGCCCGGAATCGGGAAGGTGACGGCCATGAGGATGGCGCTCTTCCTGCTGCGGCGGCCCGAGGAGGAGACTCTCCGGATGGGCAACGCCCTGATACGGCTCCGCACCGAGGCCCGTTACTGCCGGATATGCAATATGCTCTCGGAGGAGGAGATATGCCAGATATGCGCGGATTCCCGGCGGGACCGCTCGACTATCCTAGTGGTGGAGAATATACAGGATGTGATGAGCATCGAGGAGACAGGGGAGTACAACGGGGTCTACCATGTGCTGGGAGGGGTGATATCGCCCATGGACGGTATCGGCCCCGATGACCTGCCGTTGGACTCGCTGGTGGAGAGGGCGTCCTCGCCCGAGGTCAGGGAGGTGATCATCGCGATAGGCAAGGGGATGGCCGGTGAGACCACCTCGTTCTATATCAACCGGCTGCTGGCCCGTACCGGGGTGCGTGTGACGGCTATCGCCCGCGGGGTGGGCTTCGGGGACGACCTTGAGAATGCCGATTCGCTGACGCTCGGAATGTCCATTAAGAACCGTACACCTTTGTTATGAGCTATATCGAACTTTTTCTCCTTGCGGCAGGTCTGTGCTTCGATACCTTCGCCGTCTCGCTTACCGGCGGGATATGTACCCGCGGCAGTCTGTGTGTCAGGCAGATTCTGCGGATTATCTTCTGTTTTGCCGTGTTCCAGGCCGGACTCACCTTTGCCGGCTGGCTTTTAGGCTACAGCGTGAGCGACTACATCTCGAAAGTGGACCACTGGGTGGCATTCGTCCTGCTGGGCTACATCGGGGTGAAGATGATAATCGAGGGCTGCTCGAAGAAGGAGGAGGAAGTGTCCGGGACATCGTTGCTGAATACCAGGCAGCTTGTACTTCTGTCCGTGGCTACCAGTATTGACGCCGTGGCAGTCGGCATATCCCTGGCCATGATCAAGCTGTCATTCCTCAAGATAGGCATCACCACAGCCATAGTGCTGGCCTGCACGGCACTGGCCTCCCTTGCCGGTCTGCTCGGCGGCCGCCGCCTCGGCACCGGTATCGGCAAGAAGTCCGAAATCCTCGGCGGCCTCATCCTCATCGCCATCGGAGCGAAAATTCTCATCGAGCACCTGTCCGTGTAATATTCATTTACGGCAGAACAGATTGCTTTTTCAGATTTTCAGGAATACGTATCCTCTGAAAAGTACGCGCCTACGGCGCTATCCCTCCCACCATGAGTATCATCTCGTTACTTCGTAACTCGGTGATACTCAAGGCGGGTCCCTCCCGCTAACAGGCCGCGGGTGGCATGCTTTTCAGAGGATACGTATTCCTGAAAATCAGGCGTCATTAGAAAAATTGCCGATTTTGGCAGGTAATTTGTATATTTGCGGCCGAGTATTAACGAATTAAGTTTATAGAGTTGAAATTCAAGCCTTTCGAGTTTAGAGTCCGATGTTATTGGTGAGTCAGGCGCTCTCCAGCGGGAGAGTATTACCCATCAATTTAACCATCATCTAACTCCGAAAGAAGCATGATACAGATATTCTATAAAGACAAAGGCAAGATATCCATCTCCCAGTCCGTAGTATTTCTGGATGAACTGGGAATGGACGATGTAATCTGGATTGACCTTTTTTCCCCGGACGGAGACGAGAAACGCGCAGTCGAGGCTTTCCTCGATACCTCCCTGTCCTCAAGGGCACAGGCTGAGGAGATCGAGTCATCGTCCCGCTACTCCGAGACCGAGACCACCATCTCAGTCAACACCAACTTCCTGATTCCCGGTCCCGACGAGTACTCGATGGAGGCTGTCTCGTTCATTCTCTGCGAGGGTATCATCGTGTCCATCAGGAACGTACAGTTGCGCAGCTTCTCGGACATACAGCGCAGGATACAGGTCAACAGCCGGCTCTATCCCACAGGCTATCACGTCCTGATCGGCATCGTGGAGAACCGAATCGACCTCGACGCCGACATGATCGAGCTAATGTCCAAGGAAATCGACACATACAGCAAGAAGGTAAGCACCGGCAAGGATGTCAATGAGGAATTCCTCCTGGATATCAACCAGCTGCAGGAGAACACCATGCTCGTGCGCGAGAACGTGGTCGACAAGCAGAGGATGATCTCCTCCATCATGAAGAGCGACAAGTTTCCCCGCGATATTTTTCCGAAACTTTCGGTCATCAACAAGGACATCGTCTCCCTGCTCAACCATACCAACTTCAGCTTCGAGCGTCTGGACTACCTCCAGAACACCGTAGTCGGTCTGATCAACCTCGAGCAGAACCGCATCATGAAAGTCTTCACCTTCGTGTCCCTCCTCCTGATGCCGCCGACCCTGATAGCCTCCATCTACGGCATGAATATCAACCTGCCGGTAGCCGGCCGCGGACTGGCGGACTTTTTTATTCTGCTGGCGTTGATGATTGTTGCGATTTTTGTAGTAATTTTGGTTTTCCGAAAACGAAGAATGCTTTAGAATATGAGTGATATCAAGAAACCTGAAACCTGGGCCGAAGGCCGCCGCAAGATAGACTGGGTAAGGGCCAACATGCCCCTGCTCAACAGGATAGAGAAGAGATTCAAGGAAGAAAGACCCTTCGAGGGACTGAAAATAGCCCTCTCGATACATCTGGAGGCCAAGACTGCCTACCTCTGCGAGACCCTGGCCGCCGGCGGGGCCCGGATGTACATCACCGGCTCCAATCCCCTTTCCACCCAGGACGACGTGGCCGCCGCTCTCGTACACGAGGGCCTCGAGGTATTTGCCTGGTACGGCTGCTCGGAGCAGGAATATATGGACAATATCCGCAAGGTAGTCTCCTGCGGACCCAATATCATCATCGACGACGGAGGCGACTTAGTGCATACCCTGCACACCGAGATGCCGGAACTGATACCCGGAATCATCGGAGGCTGCGAGGAGACCACCACCGGAGTGATGAGGCTCGAGGCCATGGCCAGGGCAGGGGAGCTTCGCTTCCCTATGGTGCTGGTCAACAACGCCAAGTGCAAATACCTCTTCGACAACCGCTACGGTACCGGCCAGTCCGTCTGGAACGGCATCAACCGCACGACCAACCTCATCGTTGCCGGCAAGAATGTCGTCGTAGCCGGATACGGCTGGTGCGGCAAGGGCGTGGCTATGAGGGCAAAGGGACTGGGGGCATCTGTCATCGTCACTGAGATCGACCCTGTCAAGGCCATCGAGGCCGTTATGGACGGATTCAAGGTTATGCCGATGGACCGCGCCGCAGAGATAGGAGACATCTTCGTGACCGTGACCGGCTGCAAGGACGTCATCACATCCGCGCATTTCCTGAAGATGAAGGGCGGAGCCATCTGCTGCAATGCCGGACACTTCGACTGTGAGGTGGACGTCCGCGGCATCAAGACTATGGCAGTGGAGTCATGGAAGGCCCGCGAGAACATCATGGGCTACAGGCTGGAGAACGGCCGTTCAGTGTTCATCCTTGCCGAGGGCCGCCTGGTCAACCTGGCTTCGGGAGACGGGCATCCCGCCGAGATCATGGACATGAGCTTCGCCATTCAGGCCCTGGGTGCCCGTTATCTGGTGCGGCACCGCGGAGAGGACATGCCCCGCATCATCAGCGTGCCGGAGGAGATAGACGCCGAGGTGGCCCGGATGAAGCTCGAGAGCTGGGGCACCGGTATAGACACCCTGACCCCCGAGCAGGAGGAATACCTGTACGGCGGTCATTAACAGAAGTTCCGGAAGATTTTAAAAATTTTAAAAAATATAAAAATGCCGAAAGTAAAGTTCTACACTGGCATAGATATTCCCTTGGAGTTCCACCGTGCGCGTATCGTGCAGAAGGTGAGGCTTCTGCCTATCGAAGAAAGACTGGAGGCCCTGAAAAAGGGCGGATTCAATACCTACCGCATGGATTCGGCGGATGTCTATCTGGACATGCTGACCGACAGCGGAACCAACGCCATGAGCGACCTGCAGCTGGCCGCAATGATGCGGGCCGACGACGCATACGCCGGCAGCGAGTCGTTCAAGCGGCTCGAGAAGGCCGTATTCGATGTGCTCGGCAAGCGATATGTGGTGCCCGCGCATCAGGGTCGTGCTGCCGAGAATGTGATTATGCGTGCGTTTCTGAAGCCGGGGGACGTGGTGCCGATGAACTATCACTTCGGAAGTACGGCCAACCATATCCGGCTCAACGGTGGAAAGCACATCGACCTCGTCACTCCCGACGTGGCCTTCACCTCCGCCTCCGACAACCAGTTCAAGGGCAATATCGACATAGCCCGCCTTGAGGACTGCATAGCACAGTACGGGGCGGAGCATATTCCTTTCATCCGCATGGAGGCTTCCACCAACCTCATCGGCGGCCAGCCTTTCTCGATGGCCAACCTCATGGAGGTGCGAAAGGTCGCCGACCGCCACGGCATCAAGGTACTGCTCGACGCCTGCCTGCTCGGGGAGAACGCCTGGCTGATTATCCAGCGCGAGCCGGAGTATGCGCACGCTACCCTGGCCGAGGTGCTGCTGAAGATGTGCTCGCTGGCCGATATCGTATATTTCTCGGCCCGCAAGCTCTCCTGCACCAGGGGTGCCGTCATCGCCACCGACAACTATCAGGACAAGCTCAAGATGGACCAGGTCGTAGCCGTGTTCGAGGGCTACGTCACCTACGGCGGCATGTCCATGAAGGAGATAGAGGCCATGGCCCAGGGTCTGTATGAGGCCACCGATGAGGAGTACATCAGCCAGAACCCCGAGTTCATAAGGTATTTCGTGAATGAAGCCGTCAGGATGGGCATCCCTATGGTTACACCTCCGGGTGTGCTCGGAGCCCAGATAGACGCTAAGAAGTTCTGCGACCATCTGCCCGTGAAGGACCTGCCGGCCAGCTCCCTTGCTGCTGCCATCTACCTCTGCTCCGGCGTAAGGACTATGGACGGCGGCACCTATCAGGATGTCTCGGAGGATGACCCCGACTTTGTAGCGGACATGGAACTGGTGCGTATGGCATTCCCCCGCAAGGTGCTGACATTGTCCCAGGCAATGTACGCCCTCGACCGCCTGAAATGGCTCTACGACAACCGCCGTCTCATCGGCGCCATCCGCTGTCACGACATCCCCGGGATGCAGAGATGTTTCCGCACCCCGATGGAACCCGTCGGTGACTGGCCGGAGAGGCTCATAGCCAGATTCAAGGAGGACTTCGGCGACAGCCTGTAACAAATCTGATATTAGAAAGTCACAGTCAGAGTACTGTCAATCCCGGGAGAGAAGTTCTTGAAATCGACCTTGATGCCTTTGATGCCGGGAGCTGTGTATTTTTCCGGCAGACGGAAGGTGGCTACGCCTCCGACAACCTCTACGAAGGGGTCGTTGTTTGCGTCATGTCTGAATTTGAGGCGGTAGTAGCCGTCGGCATCGGGATTGCTGAGCGAGGTGTCGTCCACCAGGTATATGTCGTGCTGGATGCCTGCGCTGCTGGCCTGGATTGCGAATGAGATGGTCAGGAAGCGGGAAGCTCCCTTGACACCGCCGCTATGCCACATTGTTTGTGGATCTATGTAGTTGTTGCCTACTGTGTCGATGTTTCCGGTGACGGTGATGTCCTGGGGGGGAAGCTGGGTGAAGGAGGTGAACTCGACTTCAACCGGATCGGAAATCTCTCCGTCAGGGATTGAGAATGTGCCGATGATTCGGTCATCTGTCTCGAGTTTGGATATGAACTCGTATTGGTTGAGGGGGATTATGGTTATTGAGTCATCGCTGACAAACAGGCAGCTGTACGGCTCGCCTCCAGTAGTCTCGACGGCAGTCATATAGGCTGAATAATAAATGGTGCGTTCTGTTTCGCAGGATGTGATAATTGCGGCTGAAGCTGCGCCGACAAGGCATGTCTTGAGTAAATTCTTGATTTTCATTTTGTCCGTTAAATTGTCCGTGCCAGCACATGCAAAGATTGTGCCTGGGAATTCTTTTTAAAAATATTTGGATATCAGTAAAATAGTACTTACTTTTGCGCTCCCTCCGTGGAGGAGGGTTTATAAATAATGTCTAACTCCTTAATGGAAAGTAGTTTATTAACAATTATGGAAAAAGAACAAGAAGTAATGGTGGAGACTCCCGAGGTTGAGAATGCCGAGGCAGCTCCCGCAGTAGAGGAAGTTGCTCCCAAGCGTGTGAGCAACGCATCCGTGCCTGTGGACCAGTTTGACTGGGACAGTTTTGAGGAAGGCACATCCGAGGCAGACCGTAAGGCTGACGAGGAACTGTACAATCAGACTCTCTCCAAGGTAGTGGAGAATGAGGTAGTTGAAGGAACCGTGATGGCCATCGGAAAGCGCGAGGTTCTCGTGAACATCGGCTACAAGAGCGAGGGTGTCATCAATATCTCCGAGTTCCGTTACAATCCTGACCTGAAGGTGGGTGATAAGGTCGAGGTATATGTAGAGACAGCTGAGGACAAGAAAGGTCAGCTTATTCTCTCCCACAGAAAGGCTCACTCTCTCCGTTCATGGGATCTCGTAAACGAGGCCTACGAGAAGGACGAGATCGTGAAGGGTTACGTGAAGTGCCGCACCAAGGGCGGTATGATCGTGGATGTATTCGGTATCGAGGCATTCCTCCCCGGATCCCAGATCGACGTGAAGCCTATCCGCGACTACGATGTGTATGTCAACAAGACAATGGATTTCAAGATCGTCAAGATCAACAACGAATACCGCAACGTGGTAGTTTCCCACAAGGCTCTCATCGAGGCCGAGATCGAAGCTCAGAAGGCCGAGATTATCAGCAAGCTCGAGAAGGGTCAGATTCTCGAGGGTACCGTCAAGAACATCACCTCCTACGGTGTGTTCGTGGACCTCGGCGGTGTGGACGGACTCATTCACATCACGGATCTCTCATGGGGACGTATCAATCATCCTGAGGAAGTCGTGCAGCTTGACCAGAAGATCAATGTGGTTATCCTCGACTTCGATGACACCAAGAAGCGTATCGCTCTCGGTCTCAAGCAGCTCCAGCCTCATCCCTGGGATGCTCTCGATCCTGACCTCAAGGTGGGAGACAAGGTTAAGGGCAAAGTGGTCGTTATCGCCGACTACGGTGCGTTCGTGGAGATACAGCCCGGCGTCGAGGGCCTGATCCACGTATCCGAGATGTCATGGTCCCTCCACCTGCGCAGCGCTCAGGACTTCCTGAAAGTAGGCGACGAGGTAGAGGCAGTCATCCTGACCCTCGACCGCGAGGAGAGGAAGATGTCCCTCGGCATCAAGCAGCTTAAGGAGGATCCTTGGGCTACCATCACTGAGAAATATCCCGTAAACTCCCGCCATATCGCCACAGTGCGCAACTTCACCAACTTCGGTGTGTTCGTAGAGCTTGAGGAAGGCGTGGACGGACTGGTTCACATCAGCGACCTGTCCTGGACCAAGAAGATCAAACATCCCTCTGAGTTCACCTCCATCGGCGACAAGCTCGAGGTAGTGGTTCTCGAAGTCGACAAGGAGAACCGCCGTCTGAGCCTCGGCCACAAGCAGCTCGAGGAGAATCCCTGGGATGTGTTCGAGACCCAGTATCCTCTCGGCTCCATCCACGAGGGAACAGTGGCCAGCTTTGCCGACAAGGGAGCCGTTATCTCTCTCGGCGAGGGCGTTGAGGGCACATGCTCCATCAAGAACCTCCAGAAGCAGGACGGCACTACAGCCAATGTAGGCGAGAAGCTGCCCTTCAAGGTGGTTGAGTTCAATAAGTCCAACAAGAAGATTGTCCTCTCCCATACCAAGACTTGGGAGGAACCTAAGAAGGAGGAGAGCCGCCGCGAGAGCGACAGCACCCAGAGTGCAATGAAGAAGCTCAAGACCAATCTTGAGAAGACCACACTCGGAGACATCGCTCAGCTCGCAGACCTCAAGTCCAAGATGGAGAAAGAGGCCAAGTAACAGTCTCCCATGAAGTTCTCGTTGACGACACTGGGAGTCTCCTCAGCCTCCCCGACAACGGACAGATACCCGAGCGCTCACATATTGAATATATGTGGGCGCTTGCTTCTTATCGACTGCGGCGAAGGCTGCCAGATGCTGATGAAACGGCACGGGATATCGTTGATGAAGCTGGACGGTATATTTTTGTCCCATGTCCACGGCGACCATGTGCTGGGTATCTTCGGTCTCATGTCGACCCTTTCCATGTCGGGCAGGACAAGGCCGCTGCATATCTATGCGCCGAAGGAATTCTCCGGAATACTGGATTTCTTCAGGCAGCAGTTCCTGGAGCAGGAGACCTATGCGATTGTCTTTCATCCGCTCGCGTCCGATGCTCCGGTGCCTGTCCTCGAGGATGACGCCATGACAGTGACGGCCCTTCCTCTCCGGCACCGTGTCCCTACGTACGGCTACCTTTTCCGCGAGCGGGAGCCTGGGCTGAATGTTCGGAAGAGTGCGGTTGAGTCAGAGTCCTTGGCTGTTGATGAGATACTTGCGCTCAAGAGCGGTTGCGATGTTTTCCGGGAGGACGGAACCAGGCTGAGTTCCGGGATATTGACCTACAGGCCCTATTCGCCCCGTTCATTTGCATATGTCAGTGATACGGCGGTGTTTGAAGAACTGCCGGAGATGGTGAGGGGGGTGGAGTTGCTCTATCATGAGGCAACTTTCGGAGATGACTGTGCTGACAAGGCAGAGGCTACGTTACACAGCACTGCCCGTCAGGCGGGCCAGACAGCTCTCAGGGCTGGAGCCGGTATGTTGGTGATAGGCCATTATTCCTCCCGTTATAAAAATCCCGAGGTACTGCTGCGTCAGGCCCGGGAGGTCTTTCCCAGGACAGAGATGAGCCGGGAGGGCCTGGAATTTGAAATACCGTTAAATAAGAACAGAGAATGAAACTGAAAACAATTCTTCTGAGAGCGGCCCTGATTTCTCTCATCCTGCTGCCTGCTGCCGGTTGTGCGGCTCAGCAGAAAAGCGGATTGAGCGAGGCCGCCGGCAAATACAGTCAGATACTGTTTTACATCGACCGTCTCTATATGGAGGATGTCGATCTGGATGCTCTGGTGGACAGGGCTGTGACAGCGATGGTCGGGGAACTGGACCCGCATTCAGCCTATATATCCGCCGAGGATGTCAGAGCGATGAACGAGCCGCTGCAGGGGGAATTCGAGGGTATAGGTATCGAGTTCGCTGTCATCCGGGATACCCTTACAGTACAGGCTACGGTGGCGGGCGGTCCGTCCGAGAGGGTAGGGCTGCTGGCCGGAGACAAGATTGTAAGGGTGGACACCTCGGACATCGCCGGCATCGGCCTGTCCAATGAGGATGTGTACGGCTATCTGCGTGGTCCCAAGGGAACGAAAGTAGGGCTGGGCGTGTTGCGCAAGGGGGTGTCCGGTATCCTGGATTTTACGGTTGTCAGGGACAAGATTCCGATTAACAGTCTGGATGCGGCTTATATTGTGGACGGAGACGTGCTCTACCTTAAGCTGAGCCGTTTTGCAATCAAGTCAGGAGAAGAGATTGCCGAGGCGTTCAGATCCGCGGGCACGGAGATACACGGGGTGATTCTCGATCTCAGAAGCAATACCGGTGGATATCTGCCTACGGCCATCGATATCGCCGATGAGTTTCTCGAGGCAGGAGATCTGATCGTATATACCGAGGGAAGGGCAATGCCGCGCCTGCAGGAGTCAGCCATGGGTGACGGCCTGTACTGCGAGGGACCGCTGGTAGTGATGATTGATGAGAATTCGGCTTCGGCCAGCGAGATAGTGGCCGGAGCAATACAGGATCAGGACAGGGGCATTATAGTCGGACGCCGTTCCTTCGGCAAGGGACTTGTGCAGCAGGCCATACCGCTTGAGGACGGATCGGAGCTCAGACTTACGGTCGCCCGTTATCACACTCCTTCCGGCAGGGTTATACAGTCTCCGTATGAGGCAGGACATGCGGACGAATATTACCGGAATTTCTATGAAAGATATGTGCGCGGGGAGTCCTTCAGCAGGGACAGTATCCAGTTCCCCGATTCGCTGAAGTTCAGGACACTCAAACTGGGCCGCACTGTCTACGGCGGAGGAGGTATCATGCCCGATGTCTTCGTACCTCAGGATACTGCGTCGTATTCGGATTATTATGCGTCACTGTTGCGGCAGGGTCTGGTCATCGAGTACGTGAACGGGTTGTGTGACCGCAACCGCAGTGAGTGGACCATGAAGTACCGTTCCTTCGAGAGATTTGACCGTAGTTTCAGTGTTACGGACGATATGGTGGACGGGCTTGTAGCTCTGGCGTCAGAGAGGGGAATAGAACTGAAGGAGGACGAGCTTGAACGCTCGCGTGAGGACCTGTGCCTGTATATGAAGGCGCTCGTTGCCAGCTCTATCGTGTCACGCGACTGCTTCTATCGGGTGATGAACTCGCAGAGTCCTGAGTTTCAGGCGGCGTTGGAGGCCTTGCGGGAGGCTTCTCTCTCCCGGAACGCCTTGTTGTAGGCCCTGGAGTTGGCCATGTGCTGGCTGTAGGTCCGGGCAAAGTTGTGTGTCCCGTCAAACTCCGGCTTTGCGCAGAAATACAGGTAGTCTGACTTCTCGTAGTGCAGCACCGCGTCTATGGCTGTCACCGTGGGTATCGCAATCGGTCCCGGTGGCAGTCCTTTTATTTTATATGTGTTGTAGGGAGAGTCAATCTGAAGGTGGCGGTGCAGGAGACGCCGGATTCCCGGCTCGGTCTCCAGGTGGGCGTAGATGACTGTCGGGCAGGCCTGGAGCCTCATCCCGCGGTGGAGGCGGTTAATGTACACTCCGGCTATGCGGGGCATTTCCCCGGCGTTGTTCGTCTCTCCTATGACTATGGAGGCGAGGGTCATCACCTCGTTGCGGTCCATGCCTATCTCCTTGGCCAGACGGTCGCGCTCACCGCTCCAGAATGCCTCGTATTCCTTTTTGAAGCGCTTGATGACGGACTCGGGGCTGGAGGTCCAGTAGAATTCGTAGGTGTTGGGGATGAACATGCCGATAAATGCCTCAGGCGTGAAACCTAGGGAGCTGATCATGGCCGTATCCCTCAGGGCTGCGTCAAAGGCGGAAGAGTCGGCTTCGAAGCTGCGGCCGAGGACAGCGGCCAGACGGCCAATAGTCTTGGTGTAGCCTCTCAATGTTACTTTTGCCGGAGTCTGCCAGCCGTTGGCTATCATGCGGATGATGTACTGGTTCGACATGCCCGGCTCTATGACGTAGCGGCCCGGCTCGAAGTGGGAGGCCAGGTCCCGCTTGCGGGCAGCACGCTCGAAGCTCTTTATGTTCTTGACTGTGCCTGAGGACTTGAGTGAGTCCATGACCGCGCTGTAGGAGGCGTTTCGGTAGATGAGGATGACGCCTTCCCCCACGGTGTTGGGCTTTTTGTAGGTGAGGTACCGGCTGAGGCCTGCAGCGGCAATAACCGCGGCAACAGCAGTGCAGATGATTATCAGTGTCTTGCGCTTCATATTGTCCTATCTGTGTCTGCGGAGGAAGATTTCGTCCCCGACGTGGAGGATGTCTCCGTCCCTGTAGTCATTGTACTTGAAGAGCTTTTTCATGCGTACTCCGTATTTCTGAGCTATGTCGTAGTACGTGTCTCCGTCGACAGCGATGTGTATCTCCATGTGTTTCTGAGCTTTGGCCTTCTTCCGCTGGAGATAGACCACCGTGCCGGGAACGAGATCCACCGGATCCTTCAGATCGTTGTAGCGGAGCAGTTCCCTGGTGAACAGATTGTATTCCTCAGCCAGAGTTTCATATGTGTCCATGTCGCCGGCAAGGATGTATGGAACGCCGTTGCGCTGATAGATGGTACGGTTGCGGGAATACTTGTAGAGCAGGGAGGTTCTGGCAGGATTCAGCTCCATGACCTTCATAATCTCATTGGGACTGGGTGGCAGGATGTTCCTGTTCTCCTCTGCCTTAGCGGACAGCTCCCGGTCGAAGCTGTAGAGCCGGTAGTCCTCGATGATCTTTATCAGCTTCTGGGCGTACTTGGGGTCGGTGGCGTAGCCGGCCTTCTTCAGACCGTGGCACCAGCCCTTGTAGTCAGTGATTTCCAGGTCGAAGAGAAATGCGTATCGCTGGCCGTAGCGCAGGAAGTCCGAGTGGTCCTTGAATGACTCGGAGGCGTTGCGGTACTTGCGGTAGCAGGACTTCCCCGGGTCGTCGCCCTTCTTGTAGTATGTCGGGCCCTTCCAGTCGTTGTGGCACTTGATGCCGAAGTGGTTGTTGGCCTTGACGGCCAGGTCGGAGTTGCCGTCGGCCGACTCCAGGCAGCCTTGGGCCAGGGTGATGCTGGCCGGTATGCCGTGGGTCTTCATGTACTGGATGGCTGCGTCCTTGTACCTGTCGATATATTCCTGACGGGTCATTCTCTGCTGTCCGTACCCGGGCAGGACTGCCAGCAGCAGGATTATGGCCGCAGCCGCTCCCTTGATTATCGTCCGGATGGTATTGAAATTCAGTGTCTGTCTCATGTCGTCAGTTCAGCTGTGAGTCTGAACGGACAAAAGTACGAAAAAATTCTATTCATTGGAGATGGACTCGACCGGATTGCGCAGTGCGGCCCGGCGGCTGCAGAGGGTGACGGTGACGGCAGTAACTGCGGCAGTCAGGGCGAGGGCGGCAATGAATATCCACACCGGTACCGGACTCCGGTAGGGGAAAGAGGACACCCACTTGCGGATGATGATGAAGGAGACGGGTGCGGTCAGGATGAAGCAGATGAGGGTGATGGTCATGTAGTAGCGGTTGATCATGGTGAGAATCTCCGCTACCGATGCCCCGTGCACGCGGCGGACGGCTATCTCCTTGCGGCGGAACTGCGTCTCGAAGTACACTAGGCCGAGGATGCCGATGACTGAGATCAGCAGGGATATCCAGGATGCGGTGCTGATCAGGCGGCCCAGCCTGTCCTCTTTGGCATAGAGTCTGTCCACCGTATCATCGAGGAAATGGATGTCTATGTCCTCGGCATTGACGGAGGGGGCTGTCTCCTGTATCTTTTGCCGGATGAATCCGAATGTGGCGGGAATGTCGCCTGGAATTATTCTGGCATATCCCGTCCGCAGCGGCCACCAGGGGGTGCTTCCGAAGTTGTACAGGCAGAAAGGACCGATACTGTGCTGCAGGGGCTTGAAGTTGAAATCTCTGATGGAGCCGATTATCGTCGCATAGCCGCTGGAGTGTCCCGGGAATCCGGAACCGATCTGGTAGAATGGATGCATGCTGAGAAAAGTCCCGTTTACTATCATCGTGCCGTCCGGATTGTTGTCATCGGATGGGAGGAAGTCCCTTCCGCCGGTCAGTTCCAGACCGAAGAAGGAAATGAAATTGCGGTCTACGGGCAGGCATTCTACCTGTACCGGCTCTCCGTTGTACTGACGGCCCCAGGGCATCTTTGTCTCCGAGGCGATGGAGTAGGCGGAGAAGGTCACGTCGGTGATGGCCGGGTTCCCGAGCAGCATTTCTCTAAGAGTCTCCCGCCTTACTGCCGATTCGTTTGGAAGGCTGAACTCCACGATATGTTCCCGGTCGTAGCCCATGTCGAACCCTTTCATGTATCTTACCTGCAGGGTGATGAACAGTGCGTAGATAATCAGGATGAAAGAGACCAGGTACTGTATGCTGACGAGCACCGTGCGCAGATTCCGGCCCCGGGCGGAGAGGGAAAATGAGCCTTTGAGTACCATCGCCGGGTTGAACGAGGTGCTGTAGCGGGCGGGAAAAATCCCTGCGGCCAGGGCAGTGGTCACGGCAGCACACAGGCCGATGAGGAGCACGGCAGGGTTGTCCTGGACTTTCAGCGAACCGGAGATGTACGAGGCAATGCCTGTGGTCGCGGCGACGGACATCACTCCTGCGCTGAGGACAAAAGCGGCCAGTACCAGCAGAAGTGTCGAGCCGAGCTGCCGCCATATCAGGGTTCCGCGTGTCGCTCCGATTACTCTTCTGGTATTGAGACTCTTGATGCGGAAAGGCACTGCCGCCATGGAGAAATTGATGAAATTGATGGCTGCAATCAGCAGGATTAGGATGGCGACGGAGAAGAGTGTGATGGTGGTGCTGCGGTTGCCCTTGGCGATGTTGTCAGGAGGGAAATTGTAGTTGTAGTACGCATCGTGCAGGCCGGTGATCCGGAATCCCCTGAATCCGGAATCCTCTTGTCCTCCGGACAACATGTCTGCATATTCATCCAGTGCCGACTGAAGCCCTTCATGGTCGGAAGTCCTGACATAACAGTAGTAGGCCCACGCCCCGTAATTGTTGATGGAAAAGTCCCCGATATTGATTATGACTTCGTTGTCCACACTGGAATTCTCCGGGAAATCCTTGAACACCCCCACGATAGTGAACTGCCTTGGAAGGAACCGGACGGTGGCCGGAGAGGCGAATTCCACCTCCCTGCCTATGGGAGACTCGCTGCCGAACAGCTTCTCCGCTCCATTTTCGGAGATTACGGCAGTCCGGGGAGCCTTGAACAGCGATGTGTCGCCCTCGGTGAACTCGAATGGGAATACCCTCAGCAGCCCGTAGTCGCAGTCTGCGTACCTGAGTGTGATTCCAGGATTGTCCGTCCCGGTCTCACGCATAGGAGCACTCTGCCCTTTGCTGTACAGATATGTGCCGACAGCCTCGGCCTGGGGCAACGCATCCTTCAGCGTGTTAATCATAGGTCTCGACCAGTTCACGCTGTAGGAACTAAGGTCTTCCTGGGCGGCATATTCCAGCCGGTATATCTTTTCGTGTCCGGGCCAGCATCTGTCGTATCTCCAGTCATACATCACCTGCACCATCAGTATCATGAATACAGAGAGGGCGAGGGTCAGTCCCGTTACATTCAAGACGGTGGAAAAGAGAGTGTGGCGGTTGAAGTGTATGCGTCTCATGGCGGTGTGTTATGGCTTTGGTAAGTTGCTTGGTGGTTGTGGGGGCTGCTGTTTTGCTGTCTGTTGTTTGCTGTTTGTTGTTCGCTGTTTGCTGTTTGCTGTTTGCTCGCTGTCGTCAGCTGTTTGCTGTCAGTTGTTTGTTGTTTGCTGTCAGTTGTTTGTTGTTTGCTGTTCGCTGTTTGTTGTCTGCTGTTTGCTGTTTGTTGTCTGCTGTTTGCTGTTTGTTGTCTGCTGTTTGCTGTTTGTTGTCTGCTGTCTGTTGTCTGTTGTCTGTTGTTTGCTGTTTGTTGTTTGCTGTTCGCTGTTTGTTGTCTGTTGTTAACTTTTGTTATCTGTTCACTATTTGTTCGTTGTTTGTTCACCCTCTGTACACTTTCATTTCGCAGTTTGTTCGTTCTCTGTTCATTGTATGTCTGCTGTCGTCATCTGTTTGCCAGTTGTATGCCTGCAGCAGTCGGCCGCAAAATTAAGTACCGTTTCCACGCCTGGCAAGCCCCGGAAGTTTTTTCTAAACGGCAGCCCCTGATTTTCAGCCACAATCTATGCCATTGCGGAAGTTTTTTCTCATCGCGTTTATGTGGCATTTATGTGATGTGCGTCCTCCATCAGTATTCCTGCCTTCGGCCATCCGGAAGGTGCCGGGTGAAACGGCCTTTCTCCACCACCTTCTCGAATTCGTTATGGGCCGACCTGCCCCAGGTGTCTCTCTCGCCAGCCCTGCCCAGGAACCCCATCCGGAAGGTGCCGGGCGAAACGGCCTTTCTCCACCACCTTCTCGAATTCGTTATAGGCCGACCTGCCCCAGGAGTTTCTCTCGCCAGCCCTGCCCGGGAACCCCATCCGGAAGGTGCCGGGCGAAACGGCCTTTCTCCACCACCTTCTCGA
>DHKFR23501__coassemble_862_pt1 | contig 29577 bp, 24 predicted proteins | sample DHKFR23501__metabat2_low_PE_038 | metagenome-assembled genome bin DHKFR23501
ATTGTGGACATTTTAAATTAATGTCAAAAATAAAAGAACACTGACTATATGACTGATTTTCAGAAATCGATTATTGAAGGTATTCCGGACGAGCTGCCGGCTCCCAAGCCCTTCGACCCCACGGTCAACCATGCTCCCCACCGGAAACAGATTCTGACAGCCGACGAGAAGAAGCTCGCGCTGAGAAATGCCCTGCGTTATTTTCCCCCGAAACATCATGCGACTCTGATTCCCGAGTTCAAGGAAGAGCTCGAGACCTACGGACGTATCTACATGTACCGGCTCCGTCCCGACTATAAGATCTACGCCCGCAGCATCGACGACTTCCCCCATAAGAGCCGTCAGGCAGCGGCCATAATGCTTATGATCTCCAACAACCTGGACATGGCCGTCGCCCAGCATCCCCACGAGCTGATCGTCTACGGAGGCAACGGCGCCGCCTTCCAGAACTGGGCGCAGTACCGTCTGACCATGCAGTACCTCTCGCAGATGACGGACGAGCAGACCCTGGTGCTGTATTCGGGACATCCCCTCGGACTGTTCCCCTCGCATAAGGACGCACCCCGCTTAGTCATTACCAACGGTATGGTGATACCCAACTACTCTTCCAAGGACCATTGGGAGAAGTTCAACGCCCTCGGCGTCTCCCAGTACGGGCAGATGACTGCGGGCTCTTTCATGTATATCGGCCCTCAGGGCATCGTGCACGGCACCACCATCACCGTGATGAACGCCGCCAGGATGCACTCCATCCCCGGCTCCGAGAACCGCGGCAAGCTCTTCGTCAGCTCCGGTCTCGGCGGTATGTCGGGAGCTCAGGGCAAGGCTTCGGTGATAGCCGGTGTGGTCGGCATCATCGCGGAGATCAATCCCAAGGCCATCCGTACCCGCTACTCGCAGGGCTGGGTGGACGAGGTGTACACCGAGCTTGACCCGCTGATCGACAGGGCGCTCCAGGCACGCGAGAATAAGGAAGCAGTGGCTCTGGCATATCAGGGCAATATCGTGGACCTCTGGGAGAGACTGGCCAAGAGGGGAGTGGACGTGGACCTGGGTTCCGACCAGACCTCGCTGCACAATCCCTGGGCAGGCGGCTACTATCCCGCAGGCTTCACCTTCGAGGAGTCCAACGAGATGATGGCCAACGAACCCGACAAGTTCAAGAGGGAGGTGCAGAAGTCCCTCCGCCGTCAGGTGGCCGCCATCAACAAGCTCACCGAGCGCGGCATGTACTTCTTCGACTACGGCAATGCCTTCCTGCTCGAGGCCTCCCGCGCAAAGGCCGACATCATGGGTGTGGGCGGAGCATTCCGCTATCCCTCATACGTGCAGGATATCATGGGCCCTCTCTTCTTCGACTACGGCTTCGGCCCTTACCGCTGGGTATGTACTTCCTCCAAGCCGGAGGACCTGGCCGAGACCGACCGTATCGCTGCGGAGGTGCTCGAGGAGATCTACAGGACAGCTCCCGACGAGATCAGGAACCAGCTCGCCGACAACATACACTGGATCCGCGAGGCCGGCCGCAACAGGCTGGTGGTAGGCTCACAGGCCCGTATCCTCTACGCCGACGCAGAGGGCCGCACCAAGATAGCCCTGGAGATGAACCGCGCCATCCGCGAGGGCCGCATCTCCGCGCCCATCGTCCTGGGCCGCGACCACCACGACGTGTCCGGCACCGACTCGCCTTACCGCGAGACCTCCAACATCTACGACGGCTCCCAGTTCACGGCTGACATGGCCGTGCAGAACGTCATCGGCGACTCCTTCCGCGGCGCCACCTGGGTATCCCTGCACAACGGCGGCGGAGTAGGCTGGGGCGAGGTCATCAACGGCGGTTTCGGCATGGTCATCGACGGCAGCGAGGACTCCGACCGCAAGATCCGCAACATGCTGCACTGGGATGTCAACAACGGCATCGCCCGCCGCAGCTGGGCCCGCAACAAGGGCGCGATGTTCGCCATTCAGAGGGAGATGGAGCGCACCCCCGAGCTCAAGGTGACGATTCCCTACCTGGTGGACGACAAGCTCCTGTAGGACATTAACCGAACATATTTGCAACTATTAAAATAACTTTCAAATTTTTGAAATATGGCAGAAAAATTATTTACCGAATTTCCTCCTGTCCCTACGTCAGCATGGGAAGAGGTGATTACCAAGGACCTCAAGGGTGCCGACTACGAGAAGAAACTCGTGTGGAGGACTCTCGACGGATTCACGGTTCGCCCCTACTACCGCGCTGAGGACCTTCAGGGTCTGAAGTACATAGGGAAGAATCCCGGTGAGTTCCCCTTCGTAAGAGGAACCCGTCAGAACAACAAGTGGTTCATCAACGAGAGCGTATGCTGCGCTGATATCGCCGCCGCCAACAGCCAGGCCCTCACCCTCCTGACCAAGGGTGTCGAGTCCTTCACCTTCCACCTCCCCGAGGGCAAGGTGATGGAAGTGGCCGACTACACCGCTCTCCTGAAGGGTATTTCCCTCGAGAAGGTGCCCGTGAACTTCCGCGGCTGCTGCCCCAAGAATGTGGACGGCCTGAAGAATTTCCTGAAGTATGTGGACTCTCTCGGCATTGACAAGGACGCCGTACGCGCTACCTTCGACTTCTCGCCCCTGAGGCCTCTGAACAAGAAGGGATCCTTCTGCGAGGACAAGGCTTTCGCCGCTCTGGCCGAGTGCGTGAAGGCTGCCGCTTCCTATAAGAATGTACGTGTCATCGCCGTGGACGCCGTTATCTACAACAGCTGCGGCGCCTCCTCCACCCAGGAGCTCGCATTTGCCCTCAGCCAGGGCAGCGAGTACCTCTCCCGCCTGAGCGAGATGGGTATCGACGTGGAGACCATCGCCCGCAAGACCTTCTTCGAGTTTGCGGTAGGCAGCTCCTACTTCATGGAGATCGCCAAGTTCCGCGCTGCCCGCATGCTCTGGGCCAATGTAGTTGAGGACTACGGCTGCACCAAGGGCTGCCCCGAGATGATGCAGATCTTCGCCACCACCTCCGAGTACAACCTCACAGTTTACGATTCATACGTGAACATGCTCCGCGGCACCACCGAGGCCATGAGCGCCGCCATCGCAGGCGTGGACTACCTCGAGGTTCTGCCCTACGACTTCGCGTTCAGAGTACCCACCGACTTCTCCCGCCGTATCGCGCGCAACGTGCAGAACATCCTCAAGGAGGAGTCCCGCTTCGACAAGGTCGTTGACCCTGCAGCCGGTTCCTACTATGTGGAGATGCTTACCGACAAGATCGCCGGGGCCGCTTGGGATCTCTTCCGCAAGGTAGAGGCCGCCGGCGGTTATATCGCTCAGTTCAAGGCCGGATTCATCCAGTCCGAGATCAAGGCCGTGTCCGACAAGAGGGACAAGAACTACGCTACCCGCCGCGACACCATCCTCGGTTCCAACCAGTACCCCAACTTCCTCGAGAAGGCTGCCGACGAGATTACCAAGGAGATCGTTTCCCGCGATATCCTCACCCGCATGGGTCAGGTAGTTCCCGTACACGGATGCCAGAAGGAGGATGCAGTGGAGCCCCTTAGACCTTACCGTGCAGCCGAGGCCTTCGAGGCCCTCCGTCTGGCTACAGACCGCAGCGGCAAGGAGCCCAAGGCATTCATGCTCACATTCGGTAACCTCGCCATGTGCCGCGCCCGCGCCCAGTTCTCCTCGAACTTCTTCGCAGTGGCCGGTATCCGCATCATGGACAACAACCGCTTCGCCTCCATCGAGGAGGGCGTAAAGGCAGCCCTCGCTTCAGGTGCCGAGATCGTAGTGGCCTGCTCGTCCGACGACGAGTATGCTGAGGCCGTTCCCGAGATCGCCCGTCTGATAGGTGACAGGGCCATCGTGGTAGTCGCAGGTGAGCCCGCCTGCAAGGAGGATCTCCAGGCCAAAGGAATCCAGAACTTTATCAGTGTCAAGAGCAACGTCCTCGAGACCCTTCGCGGCTATCAGGAGAAGCTCGGAATCAAATCTCTTTAATCTCAGAAGTTATGCGTCCTAATTTTAAAGACATACAGTTTGACAATGCCGCCGCTGGATGCGCGCAGGCAGCTGCTTCACAGCAGATTTGGGAGACTCCGGAGCACATCGGCGTGAAGGAGATCTACACCCCCAAGGACAATGAGGGAATGGAGCACCTGAACTACACCGCAGGTCTTCCTCCTTTCCTCCGCGGACCCTACAGCACCATGTACGTGATGAGGCCCTGGACCATCCGTCAGTATGCCGGATTCTCCACAGCCGAGGAGTCCAACGCTTTCTACCGCAGGAACCTCGCTGCCGGACAGAAGGGACTTTCCGTCGCCTTTGACCTGGCAACACACAGAGGCTACGACGCTGACCATCCCAGAGTAGTGGGTGACGTCGGCAAGGCCGGTGTGTCCATCTGCAGCGTAGAGGACATGAAGGTGCTCTTCGACCAGATACCTCTGAACAAGATGTCCGTGTCCATGACCATGAACGGTGCCGTTCTGCCAATCCTGGCCTTCTACATCGTAGCCGCTCAGGAGCAGGGTGCCAAGCTCGAGGAGATGGCCGGTACCATCCAGAACGATATCCTCAAGGAGTTCATGGTCCGCAACACCTACATCTATCCTCCCGAGTTCTCCATGAGAATCATCGGCGACATCTTCGCCTACACCTCCAAGTACATGCCCAAGTTCAACTCGATATCCATCTCCGGCTACCACATGCAGGAGGCCGGTGCTACCTGCGACATCGAGATGGCCTATACCCTGGCCGACGGTCTGGAGTACCTGCGTACGGGTATCAAGGCCGGTATCGACGTGGACGCTTTCGCACCCCGTCTGTCCTTCTTCTGGGCTATCGGTATGAACCACTTCATGGAGATCGCCAAGATGCGTGCAGCCCGTATGCTCTGGGCCAAGATCGTGAAGTCCTTCAATCCTAAGAATCCCAAGTCCCTGTCCCTGAGGACTCACTGCCAGACTTCAGGCTGGTCCCTGACAGAGCAGGATCCTTTCAACAACGTGGCCAGGACATGTATCGAGGCCATGGGCGCAGCTCTCGGACACACCCAGTCCCTGCATACCAACGCCCTCGACGAGGCTATCGCCCTGCCTACCGACTTCTCCGCACGTATCGCACGTAACACCCAGATCTACATCCAGGAGGAGACCAACGTATGCCGAGGCATAGATCCTTGGGCAGGTTCCTACTACGTAGAGTACCTGACCGACCAGATCGCCCACAAGGCATGGGAGCATATTCAGGAGATCGAGAAGCTCGGCGGTATGGCCAAGGCTATCGAGACCGGTATCCCCAAGCTGCGTATCGAGGAGGCCGCCGCACGCAAGCAGGCCCGCATCGACTCCGGAGTGGACAAGATCATCGGTATCAACGAGTACCGTCTGGACAAGGAGGATCCCATCGAGATTCTCGACATCGACAACACCAAGGTACGTGAGTCCCAGATCGCCCGTCTGAAGGAGCTCCGCGCCAAACGTGACAATGCCGCTGTCCAGGCTTCTCTGGATGCCATCACCAAGGCTGTCGAGACCAAGAGCGGCAATCTGCTCGAGCTCGCAGTCGAGGCCGCACGCAACCGCGCCACCCTCGGTGAGATTTCGGATGCATGCGAGAAAGTAGTAGGAAGATATAAAGCAGTTATACGTATGAATACAGGTGTTTACTCTTCAGAGGTCAAGAATGACAGCGAGTTCGAGAAAGCCAAGGAGATGGTTGCCGAGTTCGCGAAGAAGGAAGGCCGTCAGCCCCGTATCATGATCGCCAAGCTGGGTCAGGACGGACACGACCGTGGAGCCAAGGTTGTGGCTACCGGTTATGCCGACTGCGGCTTCGATGTGGATATGGGCCCTCTCTTCCAGACTCCTGCAGAGGCAGCAAAGCAGGCTGTGGAGAACGACGTCCACATCGTCGGCGTATCCTCCCTTGCAGCCGGTCACAAGACCCTCGTGCCCCAGATCATCGACGAGCTCAAGAAGCTCGGACGTGAGGACATCATGGTGGTAGTCGGCGGTGTCATTCCTCCTCAGGATTACGACGCCCTCTACAAGGCAGGTGCCGCCGCCATCTTCGGCCCCGGTACCCGTATCTCCACCGCAGTCATCAAGATGATCGAGCTCCTCAACATGAGATAGTGCGCAAGCCTGTCCAGTAACAGTCAAGCCCGACCGGAGCAGTTCCGGCCGGGCTTTTTCTTTCAGATATTTTGACTAAATTTGTATCTGATTAGTCAATAGGAGGAACACGCCATGATGAAATATCCGATAGGAGTCCAGAGTTTTGAACAGATAATCGAGGACGGCTATGTCTATGTGGACAAGACGGCCTTGGTTTACGATTTGGTAAAAGGAGGTAAGATTTATTTTCTGAGCCGTCCGCGCAGGTTCGGCAAGAGCCTGCTGATGTCCACCATAGAGAACTACTTCATGGGCCGGAAAGAGCTGTTTGCCGGGCTGGCCATGGAAGGACTGGAGAAGGAGTGGCTGGAGTATCCGGTGTTCCATATTGACTTCAATGCGGGGAATTTCAAAAAAGCCGGTGCGCTGGAAGAAAAAATCAACGCATATCTGCATGACTGGGAAGATGTTTACGGACAGCCGGAGATAAAGATGGGTGCCGGAGACCGTTTTGCCAGAATTCTGCACTTGGCATACGTGAAAACCGGCCGCCGTTGCGTGGTCCTTATCGACGAGTACGACAAGCCGCTGCTGGATGTGCTGGAAACCGGCCTCACCACTGTCGTAGACGGGCAGGAGAGGCTTCTGGAGGAATGGCACAGGGATGTCCTGCGCGGGCTCTACTCGGTCTTCAAGGCTGCCGATGCGGATCTTCAGTTCGTTCTCCTTACGGGAGTGACGAAGTTCTCGCAGGTGAGTGTCTTCAGCGGCTTCAACCAGCCGAAGGACATAAGCATGGACAGCCGGTACGACGCGCTGTGCGGTATAACGCAGGCGGAGCTGGAAAGTTGTTTTGCAGAGCCGATCAGGGAACTGGCGGAAAAAGAAGGAGTCAGTGTGCAGCAGATTACCGAAAGTCTCAAGCGCAGATACGACTGATACCATTTCAGCGAGGATATGACGGATGTCTACAACCCTTTCAGTCTGCTGAACGTATTCGACTCCCTGAGGATGAGGGACTACTGGATGACTACGGGCACATCGGACTATCTGGTGCGCCTGCTCTCCCGCAGCGATGAGAACATAGAGGAGATGCTCTCGTCAGACTATACGGCATCCGCTTTCGCGGACTATAAGGCCACCGCGGAGATGCCCCTGCCGATGATATATCAGAGCGGCTATCTGACCATCAAGGGTTATGACCGCGAAACCGAGCTTTTCAGGCTGGATTTCCCGAACGAGGAGGTGCGCCGTGGCTTCCTCGCCATGCTGGCCTCCGGCTATATCACTAAGTCCGACGCCCGGATGGCGAGCTGGGCCGCAAGCGTACGCAACGCTATGGATAAAGGCCGCATAGACAGCCTCAGGGAGTCTCTTGAGTCCCTGCTGGCCGACATTCCCTACGATATCCGCTGCAGCAAGTCAGACGGGAAGGCACGGGAAAGAGATTTCCAGTATGCCTTCTACCTCATATTCCGTATGCTGGGCGGCTGGAAGGTCTATGCCGAAAAAGCCTCGGGACAGGGCCGCGCCGACTGCATCGTGGAGACCGACAGATACGTCTACATCTTCGAGCTCAAGCTGGACGGCACGGCGGAGGAGGCCCTGCGACAGATCGAGGAGAGAGACTACGCCCGTCCCTACGCCTCCGGCTCCCGCAGGGTCTTCCGCATCGGGGCCTCGTTCTCTTCCCGGACAGGAAACATAGAAGACTGGACAACCGAAGAGTAGTCCCCGGTCTGTTCAATCTCAATTGAATTCGGGGATGGGGGACTCGGTGCGGGCGGTCTGCAGGATGGTGTTGAAGCGCTCGACGATGTCGGGGTGCTCCGAGGCGACGTCGTGCTGCTCGGCGGGGTCGTCGGCGAGGTTGTAGAGCTGCATTGCTCCGCCTTTGCGGTAGTCGTAGATAACTCCCTTCCAGTCGCCCTGCAGGATGGCGCGGCGGCCTCCCTCCTCGTGGAACTCCCAGTAGAGGTATTCATGCTCAGGCTGCTCACCGTCGCCGGTGGCTGCGGGGAGATAGGAGATGCCGTCGGTCTCGTAGCCCTCAGGGGTCGATGCGCCGGTGATGTCGGCTAAGGTGGGGAGGAAGTCCCAGAATGCGCTGACGTGGTCAGTGGTGCGGCCGCCCTGGATGTGTCCGGGCCAGGCCATGATGAAAGGCACCCGGATACCGCCCTCGTAGAGGTCGCGCTTGATGCCGCGGAGGCCGCCGTTGCTGTTGAAGTAGGCCGGGTCGGCTCCGCCCTCGATGTGAGGGCCGTTGTCGGAGGTGAAGACAATGATGGTGTTGTCGCTGATGCCCAGGCTGTCTATAAGGGCGCGGATCTCACCGACCTGCCGGTCCAGGACGTTGATCATAGCCGCGAAAGCCGCGTGGCAGTGCTCCTGCGAGCCGTATGCCGCCTGCCTGTAGCCGGGACCTCCGTCACAGCCTTTGAATGACTGTTCGGGCTCCAGCTTGCCTATGAACGGTTCGATTTCAGCCTCGGGCAGGCGCAGTTCGGCGTGGGGAATGACCGAAGTGTACATCATGAAGAAGGTGCTGTCGCTGTTTTTGCGGATGAAGTCGAGAGCCTGCTCATGGATGAGGTAGGGGGAGTAGTCGTTCTCGGAGGTGCCCTCGTTGCCGGGGAGCATCACTTTCTCGGAATTGTGCCAGAGGTGGTACGGGAAGTAGTGGTGTGCGAGCCTCTGGCAGTTGTAGCCGAAGAACTCGTCCACGCCCTGGTTCTCGGGTGCGCCTTCCGTGGCAGGTGCTCCGAGTCCCCATTTGCCGAATACTCCGGTGACATAGCCCTGCGACTTCATGAGGCGGTATACGTTATAGGTGTCGCCGGGTATGGGGTGCTGGCCCTCTACTGGCAGCTCCTTGTTGCCGCGGATGGGGGTATGGCCGGTGTGCAGGCCGGTGATGAGGGACGAGCGGGACGGGGCGCTGACCGACGTGCCGGCGTAGTGGCGGGTGAAGATCACTCCGTCTGCGGCAAGAGCGTCGATGTTGGGCGTCTGGAACTTCTCCTGGCCGTAACAGCTCAGGTCTCCGTAACCGAGGTCGTCGGCGATGATGAATATTACATTAGGGCCTTTCTGCTGCTGTTCTGTGTCCGTGCAGGCGGCCAGGGGCAGCATCCCGGCGCCGAGGACGATAAGTTTTCTCATAAATGCAAATTTACAAAAAAACGGCAGAACCTAAATGGATTCTGCCGATATGATGAAGGAATCTTAAAGGCTGCATGGAATTACTCCTCGTTCAGTCTGAGATGCTGTACGTAGATAGCCTTCTTGATCTCGTTTCTTCTCCTTACGGAAGGTTTCTCGAACTGCTTCCTGTTGCGCAGCTCGCGTACCACTCCTGTCTTCTCAAATTTACGTTTGAATTTCTTGAGAGCCTTCTCTATATTTTCGCCTTCTTTGATAGGTACTATAATCATTCTTTTACCACCTCCTTTTGTTAGGGCTGCAAAGGTAGGGATTTTTATTAAATTTGCAAATAAAACCATGAGATATGAAATACAATTTTGATGAGATAATCCCCAGGAAGGGAACCGGTTCCCTCAAATGGGACGCTTGTCCGGACCCGGATGTACTGCCGTTCTGGGTGGCGGATATGGATTTTATAACTGCCAGCCCTATCCGTGAGGCTCTCGTAAAGAGGGCACAGCACGGTATCTACGGTTATGCATCGATACCTGACGCTTATTATGAGGCCGTAACTGGATGGTTCGCCTCGCGTCACGGGTGGAAGATCGACCGCGAGTGGATAATTCCGGTAACGGGTGTTATCCCTGCTCTTTCTGCGGTCATAGGTACTTATATGCCCCATGGCGGCAAGGTGCTCGTGCAGTCCCCTGCCTACAACCATTTTTTCATCTCCCTCGAACAGAACGGCTGTGAGGCGGTTTCCGCAGAGCTGATCCGCGTCGGAAATACCTACCGTATGGATTTTGACGCCTTAGAGGAGAAGGCCTCCGACCCGGATATCTCCCTGATGATACTCTGCAACCCCCAGAATCCGGTGGGCCGCGTATGGTCCCGCGACGAGCTGCGCAGGGTGGGAGAGATATGCCTGAGACACGGGGTAACGGTGGTCTCCGACGAGATTCACTGCGAGCTGGCCGCTCCCTGCTATGCCTATGCGCCCTTCGCTACGGTAGGAGAGGATATCGCCCGGAACGCGATTATCTGTGTGTCTCCTACTAAGCCCTTCAATATGGCCGGCGTGAAGATAGCCAACATCATCATCCCGGATCCCGATATCCGCGAGCGCGTACGCAAGGTCGTGGAGCAGCGGGAGATAAGCGGTCCCGGCCCCTTCGGCATCGATGCCCTGACGGCTGCCTACAGCGAGGGCGGCGCCGAGTGGCTGGACGAGCTCAATGTCTACATCTCAGATAATTACGAGTATATGCGGGAATATATCGCAAAGTACTTACCCGCATTTCCAATAATGAAACTCGAGGGCACGTATCTGGTATGGATGGACTGTTCCGCTTTGGAAATGGAATCTGCCGCTCTTGAGGAAGCCCTCAAGTCGGAGGCCAGGATATGGCTCAATGCCGGGACAATGTACGGTCCTGGCGGAGAAGGATATATGCGCTGGAACATCGCATGTCCCCGCACCGTTCTTGAGGAAGGACTCCACCGCTTCAGGGCATTTGTGGAGAAGAAGTCAGGAGTCAGATAGCCGTACAACGGATGAAAGAGGAGTTCCTGCAGTACATCTCTGCTGAAAGGAGGTATTCGCCCCGAACCTGCGCCATCTACCGGGAGGTGCTGGATGCATTCTATCATTATGCCTATCCTCAGGATGATGTCCTGACTGTTCAGCAGGAGCTGGATGCGCTGACCTTCAGCAGCATCAGGGGATTTGTAGCATTCTCGATGGACGATGGACTGTCTTCCCGTACCGTCAATCTGCGGCTGTCGGCTCTCAGCAGCTATTGTTCCTGGCTCGTGCGCCGCTCGCTGCTGTCCTCCAATCCGGTACGGCGTATAGCCCGTCCCAGGGAAAGCCGCCGTCTGCCGGAGTTCTTCTCGGAACTGGCCCTGGAGCATTTTTTCGATTCAAAGGGACTGGACGGCTCCGGGAAAGCATCCGGGAAGATGACTCTGCATGAGTACCGCAATGCAGTGATGCTGCTGGTCCTCTATGCGACCGGGATGCGCCGCTCGGAGATAGTCTCTCTGCGCCGCAGTGACTTCGATCCTTCGAGGCGGGTGTTTACGGTGCTGGGCAAGGGTGACAAAATGCGGGAAATTCCGGTTCCGGTTTCCGTTTGTCAGGAAATTTTACTATATTTGGACAGAATTAGGAAGGAGTTTCCGGATGTCCGGAAGGACGGCAGGTTTTTTCTGACCGACGGCGGACAGCCTGTTTATCCGGAGCTGGTCAATGAGGCAGTGCATGAGGAACTGGACGGGGTGGAGGGTTTTACCGGGCGCAAGTCGCCCCACGTGCTCAGGCATTCGCTGGCGACTCATCTGCTGAACAACGGTGCCGACCTTAATTCGATAAAGGAGATACTGGGCCACTCCTCGCTGGCAGCCACGCAAGTGTACACCCACAACTCCTTCGAACAGTTGAAGAACACTTATTTAACCGCTCATCCAAGAGCTAAAAAAGGAGGTAATAATGAAAATTAACGTTCAATCGATCAAATTCGATGCAGATCAGAAACTGCTCGACTTCATCGACAAGAAAGTCGGTAAACTGGAAAAGTTTTTTGACAACATCATCAGCTGTGATGTCGCCCTCACTGTCCAGCCCGATCACGGCAAGACCGTGAAGGTGAGACTCGGCATCCCCGGCGATGACCTTATCATCGAGAGGACAGCACCTACTTTCGAGGACGCGGTGGTTGACTGCGTCGATGTCCTCCAGGATCAGATAATCAAGATGAAAGAGAAGAGGTTCGGCAAATAGCCCCTCGGACGGCATATAACGTTTTCAGTGACTCGGGACTGTCCCATGACGGGGCGGTCCCGTTTTTTTTTCTATAAAAACAGTTCGGCCAGCTCATCGGCCGTGGCCGGTCCGAAATAGTCGGCCAGCGGCAGTGCGGACAGGGCTCTGAGTACGGCATCGTGGGTGTGGGGCAGCCCGGTCAGGGCCTGCTCCACTTCTTCTGTGGGGCGGGTGAAGAAGTAGTCGCCGCGGATCGAGCAGGTGCGGATGAGACCGCCGGAGACATCGAGGGAGACTTCGATGAAGCCCCAGGGGAAGCGGCGGGTCTGGTTGAGACCGTAACGGGGGGAATTGCCGTAATTCCACTGCCAGGTGGAGTATTTTTCCCGGCACAGCCGGTCTATGGCCGCCGTCTCCTGTGCGGTGTAGCCGCGGAGAGTGTCCGTACCGCCTGCGATATGGTCCTGAAGATAAGTGATGAACTCCTCCACTGACATGGAGCGGTGCCGGGCGGGCAGATGTTCCGAGATGTTGGTGACCCGCGAGCGGTTGGACTGCACGCTCTTGCCGATGAATTTTTCCGGGCGGGTGTTGAGGGCGCCCGATAGGTCGGCCACCGAGGCGGAGAAGAGCAGGGTGCCGTGCTGCAGGACCCGGCCGCCGTGGACGCAGACCGCATTGCCCGAAAACTTCCGGCCGCTGATGACCAGGTCGTTGCGCCCTTCGAGCGAGGCTTCCACCCCGAGCGAGCGCAGAGCCGAGATGACGGGAGCAGTGAAGCGCCGGAACATGGCCGCGGTGTCCTCCCCCTCCACCTTCCGGTCGATGAAGGTATAATTGACATTGCCCAGGTCGTGGAACACCGCGCCTCCGCCAGTGAGACGGCGGACTACAGGTATGCCGCGTGTCCGGACATATTCTGAGTTGATTTCGGCAGCGGCATTCTGGTAGCGGCCGACGATGACCGAAGGGGCATTTCTCCAGAGGCGGAATACCGGTTCGGAGAGAGAGGTCAGGAGGTATTCCTCGGCAGCGAGGTTCCAGTAGGGGTCGGTGGTGGAGTCTACGATGCAGAGCATGTGGGGGTCGGCGCTATGAATATTTTCTGGAAATCAGGGACAATACCCATCGGTAGAGGCAGTAGACCGCAAAGGCGACCAGCACTCCGGCGAGGGCGCCGCAGACTACGTCCGTGGTGAAGTGCTTGGCCAGGTAGATGCGGCTGAAGCCTATCAGCGCGGCCCAGGTCAGGATGCCGGAGGAATACCACCCGCGTCTGAATATCAGGGCGGTGAGGGCTGCCATTCCGAAGGTGTTGGAGGCGTGGGCCGAGAAAAAGCCGTAGAGGCCGCCCTTGCCTTCCGGCAGATGGAGCAGGCCCTCCAGCATGGGGTCGTGGCTCGGGCGGGGACGGGCGACCCAGTCCTTTACCAGGTTGGTTATCTGCTCGGTGAGACCGAAGCACAGCGCCACAGCCAGCACTCCGATGAGTCCTGTGAGCCAGAGCGGTATCCGGCTGCCGAGGCGGAATGCAGGCGATTTCCGGCCGTACCATTTGGGGATGAACATCAGTGCGGCTATGAGCACGTACAGCGGAATCCACACCTTGCTCGACGATAGAAAGAGCATGATGCTGTCCAGGACCGGTGTGTGCAGGGCATTGAGGCCCAGTGTGATGTCGTGGTCGAGCTGTATCAGCCAGTCTATCATATCGCGCTGCGGTTAAGGGTGTTCCAGAGCAGGTCCTTGAGCTGCGGTATGTTCTCTCCGCTCACCGATGAGAAAAATATGACGGGGATGCCCTCGGGCAGTTCCTTCTGCAGTCCGGCGCGGAGCTCGTCGTCCAGGATGTCGGCCTTGGAGATGCCGAGGACACGGTCCTTGTCCAGCAGTTCCGGGTTGAACTGCTCCAGCTCGCCCAGGAGAGTGCGGTACTCGGCCCGTATATCCTTGGTGTCGGCGGGTATGACGAAAAGCAGCATGGAGTTGCGCTCGATGTGCTTGAGAAATCTGAGCCCCAGGCCCTTGCCCTCATGCGCTCCCTCGATGATGCCCGGGATGTCGGCCATCACGAAGGAGTGGTCGTCGCGGCAGGAGACGATGCCGAGGTTGGGCTCGAGGGTGGTGAAGGGATAGTCAGCGATCTTGGGCTTGGCTGCGGATACGGCTGAGAGTAGGGTCGACTTGCCGGCATTGGGGAAGCCCACGAGTCCGACGTCGGCCAGCAGCTTGAGCTCCAGAATGAACCAGCCTTCGCGGCCAGGCTCTCCCTCCTGCGCAAAACGGGGGGTCTGCATGGTGGCTGTCTTGAAGAAGTTGTTGCCCTTGCCTCCGCGGCCGCCGCGCACCAGGATTTCCTGCTGCCCCGGCTCGAGTATCTCGCAGAGCACCTCGCCCGTCTCGGCGTCCTTGGCGACAGTTCCGAGAGGGACGTCGAGGATGATGTCCTTGCCGTTGGCCCCGTGCCTGAGGCCTCCGCTGCCCGCACCTCCGTGCTCGGCCTTGATGTGCTTGCGGTATTTGAGGTGAATGAGGGTCCAGTACTGCGGGTCGCCCTTGAGGATGATGTGGCCTCCGCGGCCGCCGTCACCTCCGTCGGGCCCGCCTTTTGGGATATACTTCTCTCGCCGCAGGTGGGTGGAGCCGTTGCCGCCGTTTCCCGAGGCGCAGAAGATCTTTACGTAGTCTATGAAATTCGAACCGGGCATAATTTATTTGGTTACGGCGGTTACTCGTCGAGTATTCCGCAGAGGGCTGCGAAGACGTGCTCTATGGTGTCGTTGCCCTCGATCTCGCGGTAGTTGCCGTGGCCCTTGTAGTAGGTGATCAGGGGCTCGGTCTTGTCGTGGTAGGTGGCTATGCGGTTCTCGATGATGCTGCGGTCGGTGTCGTCCTTGCGGCCTTCGATCTGGGCGCGGTGCAGGATGCGCTCGTAGACGAGCTCGTCGGGAAGGGTGAGGGAGAGGACTGCGTCGACCTTGCCGCCGAACTCTGTGAGCATGGCGTCGAGGGCCTCGGCTTGGGCGATGGTGCGGGGGAAGCCGTCGAAAAGGAAGCCGGCAACGTCCCGGTTGGAGGCTATCTTGTTGCGGATCATGCCCTCGACCACCTCGTCGGGTACGAGGTCACCGCGGTTGATGAGTTCAGCGGCCTTCTTGCCGAGCTCGGTGCCGGCGGCCATCTCCTGACGCAGGAGGTCTCCGGTGGAGAGGTGAAGATAATGGTATTTTTCGACGATCTGTTTGGCCTGGGTGCCTTTGCCGGCTCCCGGAGGACCGAAAAGAATGTAGTATTTCATGATGTGTATCTGATGTTAAAAGGTTAGTCGACGATGTAGATGTCGGGGTACTGCCGTCCGAGCTGGTCGTAGTCCAGGCCGAAGCCGACGATGAACTCGTTGCCTATCTCCATGGCGTGGTAGTCGATGCTGACGGTACCCTTGTAGGCGGCAGGCTTGAGGAAGAGGGTGCAGACCCGGATGTCCTCCACGCCCATGTCCTTGAGCATGGCGTACATCTCGGTAATCGTCTTGCCCGAGTCCACGATGTCCTCCACGATGATGACGCGGCGGCCCCTGAGGCTGTCGGACACTCCGATGAGCTGCTTGACCTGGCCGGTGGAGGAGGTGCCGCAGTAGGAGGCAAGCTTGACGAAGGACAGCTCGCACTGGAAGTCGATGTATTTCATGAGGGAGGCGGTGAACATGAAGGAACCGTTGAGCACGCTCAGGAAGACGGGGGGCTCGGTACAGCCGCGGAAATCGTTGTTGATGCGTCCGGCGGTCTGACGGATGGCCGCCTCTATCTTCTCATTGGGAATGAAAAGCTTGAAATGCTTGTCGTGAAGTTTTATCCTGTCCATGATGCAAAAGTACGTCAAAAAATGGAGAAATGATGTTTTTTCTGATTAAATTTGCCATCGGACAATCTAACTGAAAAAAGACATGAAACCACTCGTATCAATCATCATGGGAAGCACCTCGGACATGCCGGTGATGAAGGCTGCCGCGGAGTTTCTCGATTCTATGGAAATACCCTTTGAAATCAATGCCCTCTCGGCTCACAGAGTGCCGGTTCAGGTTATGCAGTTCGCGACTGCCGCGAAGGAGCGGGGCATCAAGGTCATCATCGCCGGAGCCGGCGGAGCAGCCCATCTCCCGGGTGTCATCGCCGCCTACACTCCCGTCCCCGTGATAGGAGTGCCGATCAAGTCTTCCAACTCCATCGACGGCTGGGACTCGATCCTCTCCATCCTGCAGATGCCATCAGGCATACCCGTGGCGACAGTCGCCCTGGACGGAGCCAAGAACGCCGCCATCCTGGCCGCGCAGATCCTGGCCGCCGGCGATCCGGCCGTCATGGAGAAAGTCGTGGCCTTCAAGCAGGACCTGGCCTCGAAGATAGAGAAGGCCAACAAAGAACTGCGGGAGATAAAGTACAAGTTCAAAGTGGACGAATGACCATGTAGACTACAACCTTAAAATCAGATAAACATGTTGTGCAGGAGAAATGAAGGGAAGACAGTGATAAAGTCAGGGGCCGCCCTTCTCGGGGCGGCTTTTTTGTTGCTGTCCGGCAGCCCTCTGGAGGCCCAGGAACTGCCCGGCGGTATAATCCGCCTGATAGAGACGCAGTGCGAGGACGGGGGAGGAGATCCTGAGGCTCTCGCGGAGTATTTTACGAATCTTATGGAAAGACCGCTGAATCTGAACTCAGCGGACCGGGAGGCTCTTGAGACATTTCCTCTGCTGACGCCGTTCATGGTGACCAGTCTGCTGGAATACCGCAGTGAGTACGGGGCCGTGGCCTCGGCAGGGGAGCTGGCGCAGGTGGACGGGTTTGACGCGGCTGTGGTGCGGGAGATCCTTCCGTTTGTGACTTTCGGAACGGATGGAGGAGGGGAAAGGCGCAGGAGGCTCTCCGGCAGGCTTACCCTGAGATCCAGATACGATATGGAGAGAGGCAGGGAAAGTACGGAAGGCCTGCCCGTGCCTGTATATTCTAAATTCCGTGCTGAGCTGGACGGCAGGTGGTCGGCCGGGTTTACCCTGGAAAGCGACAAGGGGGAGAGAGGCTTTCCGGATTTTTATTCCTTTCATGTGGCGGCGGCGGACATACCTCTTTCAAAGGACATGCGTTTCACCCTGGAGTCGGCCGTTGTAGGAGATTATTCCCTCCGTTTCGGTCAGGGACTGGTGCTGTGGAACTCATTCTCCCTTTCGGGGCTGTCCTCTCCGTCGGCGGCAGTGCGGCGTGAGGCCGGAGTGCGTCCCTATACTTCTTCTGACGAGAACAATTATTTCCATGGTGCGGGGGTAACGGTCAGTTTCCCGGCCGGTCTCCATGCATCGGTGTTCTATTCCAACAACGGACAGGACGCAAGGGTCGAGGGAGACAGCTTCGTTACGAAACCGGATGACGGTATTCACGATACCTATGCCCTGCGCGATGCCAAGGATGCCCTGCGCGAGGAACTCGCAGGTTTCAATGTGTCCTGGAGGAATGACTGGCTGAAAGCCGGACTGACCGCCGCGGCCTACAGCTATGACCGCCTGGACGGCCGGCGTGTTTCCTATTACAATGAACATCTGCGTTACAACGGGTGGTGGGGCAATGCCTCGCTGGACTGGCTCTTCTCCCTGAAAGGACTGCGGGTGTTCGGCGAGGCTGCCCTGGACAGAAGGGGGGCATTCGCAGGTATGGCGGGAGCTGCAGGGTATCTGTCCTCCACTCTTGAGGCATCCTTCCTTTACCGCTACTATTCTCCCCGTTATATAGCCACCCATGCCGGTGCATACTGCCGCAGCAACGTGAACAACGAGCATGGGGCCTCGGTGGTCCTCAGATGGTCTGCCGGTAACAGTACAGTCGTGTCATCATCGATAGAATACACCTATTTCCCATATGCCCGCTTCGGAGTCAGGGATCCCTCGTCGTGCCTGAAGGCAGCTGTGGAGTGCGGGTGGGATGTCTCCGAGGAGCATGCGCTGTATTCCAAGCTCAGCGGGACTTACGACGACGGACGCAATACCCGTCTGCTGAGGTTGCGGCTGGGCTACAGGTACGGAACGGGGACCGGCTTCACCGCGGCATCAAGGCTGGAAGGGAGCTGGGCGGGCGGGGCTTACGGTGCCCTGCTGTATCAGGAGGGCGGATACCGCTCGCCTTCGGGGCAATGGAGGGTGGCCGTGCGTGCAACACTCTTCTGGGCAGAGGACTGGGATGCAAGGATCTACTGCTATGAGAGCGATATGCCCGGTACGTTCTCCGTCCCGTCGTATTATGGAAAAGGCGCGGGCCTGTACGCCGTGGTGACATACAGGCCCGTAAGATGGTTGAATATCAATTTCAAATGTTCCGTTACCGGATATTTCGGCAACTCCGGGAAAGATGATCTGGGGCTGAGGCTGCAGCTTACTCTGCCTTTTTGATGCGCAGCTTTTTGCCGGGATAGATCTTGCTGTTCTTGGTCAGGTTGTTCAGCTTCATGAGGTCATTGACCGATACTCCGCTGAATTTGCGGGAGATATCCCAGAGATTGTCGCCGGAGCGAACTGTGTAGATTACATATCCTCCCGACTCTGTTGTCTTGACGCTGCCTCCTGAGGAGGATGATGCGGGGCCGCTGCCGTTGGTGTAGATGGCGAGCCGCTGGCCGACGCGGATGCGGGTGCCGATGCCGTTCCACCTCTGGATATTCTTCACGGACACTCCGTAGCGTAGGGCGATGTGGCTGAGGGTCTCGCCGCTCTTGACGCGGTGGACGATACGTGTGGAGCCGGAGGAGACTCCCTGCTGGATCTTTTTCATGGCGGCGGGACTGAAATATACGGAGTCCTTCCATGCGTAGATCTCGTCCTCGTGGTCAATGAAGGAGTTGGTGTACTGGTACGGGAGCTGGAGGATGTACTCGCGCTCAGTGCCGGGGATGATGTCGTGGAGGAACTGCGGATTGTGGGTGCGGAGCTCCTCAATGCTTGCGCCGGTGAAGTGGGCAATCTGCTCGAAGTGAAGCATCTTGTTGATCCGAAGTGTGTCGGTGTGGGGAGGCATGGGTATGTAGTCGGGGGTGAGGTTGTGCTCCTTGTAGTATTTCATGGCGTAGAGGGCTGCGAAGAAGGAGGGCACGTAGCCGCGGGTCTCACGGGGAAGGTAGGGATATACCTCCCAGAACTCCTTGGAGCCTCCGGCGCGGCGGATGGCCTTGTTGACGTTGCCGGCCCCGCAGTTGTAGGAGGCGATGGCGAGGTTCCAGTCTTCGAATATCAGGTAGGAGTCGCGCAGGTACCGGGCAGCCGCATCGGCCGAGGCCACGGGATCGAAGCGCTCGTCTACGTAGGAGTTGATGGTCAGGCCATAGCGCTTGGCCGTAGAGTACATGAACTGCCACATTCCCTTTGCCCGGGCGCGGGAGACGGCCTTTGCGTTGAGGGCGGATTCGATGACGGCCATCGCGGTGAGTTCCAGCGGCAGGTCATATTTGTCAAATATCTCCTCGAATATGGGCAGGTAGTAGGTGGACAGGCCGAGGATCCTCTCCATCTTCTCGGGCATCTTCTGGGTGTAGTAGATGATGTGGTTGCGGATGATGCTGTTGTAGGGTACGGAGATGAAGGAGTTCATCCTCTTGAGTCTCTCCAGGTATACCGAGTCGGGTATGTCGGAGGTCATGACCAGGGTGTCGATGTCGGAGGGTTCGAGCTCCATCAGGTTGAGGTTGCGCCGCTGGTACCAGAGACTGAGCAGTGAATCGACGGATACGGGAACGGTGTCGGTGGCCGCAAACTGGTCGAGTCCTGTCATCTCGATGAATCCGGGGTTTATCGAGTCGGCCCCGTCAGTTGTCACTCCTTCCAGGGACAGGCTCTCGTTGATCATGTAGAGGCTGTCGATCTGCATGTGGAGCAGCTGGTTGGCCTCCATGAGGGAATCCCGCTGCCGGAGCAGTGTCTTGCGGTCAGGATTGGCAAAAAGGGTGATTTTGCGTTTCTCCTTGTTTCTGACAGCCTTGTCGCTGTCGGATGCCGCTGTGCCCTGGAAGGAGAATGCCATGACGGCGGCGAGGATAAGTATCAGTCTTCTCTTCATCTCTGATATCTGGTATATGGTTTTAAAATTTAAAATTCATCTGTACTCCGACGGCGTTTCCTACCGGCATCGCGGAGGTGTAGTTGGTGGTGAAATCGTAGTTGAGCGGCTGTATCACCGCCGGCTGTATGTCCATGCTGAGGCTTTGGTTGACATCAAACGAGCTCATGGTGGCGAAGACATCGGCGTCAATCACCTGCAGGAGATATATCAGCACCGTGGCGACGATGGAGTAGTCCCTGAAACGGCGGTAGTAATCCCTGTAATATTTGAGATTGTCCACGGAAATATTACCTTCGTAATTGCCTCCGGGGGTTGTCGCGGCGTTGTAGTCTTTCTGAAACCGTTTGTACTGTATGTCGTTGTAGTACCAGAAATAGCCTGATACGGCAAGACCTCCGTAGTAGATGGGCAGCTTCCAGTATTCCCTGTTGTAGATCTGCCCGAGTCCGGGACATAGGATCGAGTATATCGTGGCTCTGCCGGGCAGATGGTCCCTGTAGGACTTGTAGGAGACGGCCCCGTCCAGCATCTGGCCCCAGTAGAAGACGGCGGCTCCGATGAAGAAGAGGTTACGGGTCAGCCGGTCTGATTCGCTGCCGGTCTTCTTGAACTGGGAGTTGTAGTAAAGTCCTCCTCCGAGCATCCCTCCGATGCCTCCGTACACTATCGGGAGCTTCCAGTACTGCTTGTTGTAGATCTGTGCCGTGCCGGGTAGGATTATAGAACCTCCGAAGGACCAGCCTATGGCCATGGAGTCCCTGTGGGCCAAAGAATTGAAATATCTTTTAAGGGTGTAGGACTGGGCTGTGCTGTCATTTCCGGAGCTGCTGGTACCTGTGGATGCAAGACCCCCGCCCGTCCCTCCTGTGGCGAACTGGGCCGACAGGAGGGTGGGTATGAGAGTCAATATCAACGCGATTAATACTGTCTTCCGCACCTGTTCCGTGTGTATTGTTTAGTTAATGCTCTCAATCGCTTTCAAAAATGATTCCACTTCCGCGTCTGATGAGAACCGGATGGTGATACTTCCCTTCCCCTGTTCTGATCTCTTGAGACTTACGTTGTTTCCGAAATATTTCCCCACTAATTCCACGACTTTGTAGTATGTGTCCGGGATCTCGGGCGATGGCTTTTTCTGTTCCTCAGGTCCGGCAGCGGGAGCGGCCTTGCTGAGGATGGCCTGTGCCCTGGCTTCTGCCTGACGCACTGAAAGCCCCTTGCGGATAATCTCGTCACAGAGACCTGTCTGGGAGACAGGGTCGGTCAGCGACAGGATGGCCTTGGCGTGTCCCATGGATATTTTCCGGTCGCGGATGCTCACCTGTATCTCTGCGGGGAGACGGAGCAGACGGAGATAGTTGGCCACTGTAGCCCGTTTTTTTCCGACCTTGTCGGCCATGGTTTCCTGGGTGAGGTTGCATTCGTCTATCAGACGCTGGAAACTGAGTGCCACCTCGATGGCGTCCAGGTCTTCCCTCTGGATGTTCTCCACGATTGCCATTTCCAGCATTCCCTGGTCATCTGTGTCCTTGACGAAGGCCGGGATACGGTCCAGACCCGCTGCCCTGGCGGCCTTGAACCTGCGCTCTCCGCTGATGATCTGATAGCTCATGCCTATCTTGCGGACGGTGATGGGCTGGATGATGCCCAGCTGCCGTATGGATTCAGTCAGCTCTGCGAGGGCCTGCTCGTCGAAATTGCTGCGGGGCTGGTAGGGATTGGCCGATATCTTCTCTACCGGTATCTCGCATATGGAGGCCGGTCCTGGAACCTGGACTGCAGCCTGGGCTGCCGGCGATGCTGCCGAGGGTGGTGCCGGATTGAGATTGTCCAGTCCCGATATGAGGGCTCCGAGGCCCTTGCCTAATGCTGCTCTTTTTGTTGACATGGCTGGTTATGAGTTTTTTGCAATTATCTCGCGGGCAAGGTTGAGGTAGTTGTTGGTGCCGGCTGATATCGCGTCGTAGAGTATGACCGGCTTGCCGTGGGATGGCGCCTCGCTCAGACGCACATTGCGCTGGATAACAGTATTGAACACCATGTTCCCGAAATGGCGGCGGACATCCTCCACCACCTGGTTGGCGAGTCTCAGGCGGCCGTCGAACATAGTCAGTAGGAAACCTTCTATCTTCAGAGAGGCGTTCAGATTGTTCTGGATGACCTTTATGGTGTTAAGCAGTTTGCTCAGTCCCTCGAGGGCGAAGAATTCGGTCTGCACGGGGATTATCACCGAGTCAGCGGCGGTGAGCACGTTGATGGTTATGAGGCCGAGGGAGGGGGGACAGTCTATGATGATGTACTCGAACTTGTCCGCTACCTCGCTCAGGGCCTGCTTCATGGCCAGCTCCCTGTTATTGACTTGGGTAAGCTCGACTTCGGCGCCTACCAGGCTGATGTGGGACGAAACTATCTTCAGATCCTTGATCTGAGTGTCCATGATTACCTCGGACATCTTCCTTTTGCCGATGATTACCTGATAGAGGTTGTTGCCGCTGTCGGTGTCCGGATCGAAATCCAGTCCGGAAGTCGTATTGGCCTGAGGGTCGGCGTCGATGAGCAGTGTCTTTTTTTCCAGAACAGCCAGTGACGCCGCGAGATTGATAGATGTCGTAGTCTTCCCTACTCCTCCTTTCTGATTGGCAATTGCAATGATTTTACCCATATTATTACTTTAAGCTAATCTGCAAAATTAGAAATTCTTTTCATCCAACCGATAATTAATATTATTTTCGCGGAAATTTTTATCAACAGCAGATGATTGAGAATTCATGGATAGCGGTTGTCAACACGAACGCCGGCGGAGGCCGTGTCGCCAAAGAGTGGCCTGTTCTGTCCAATATGTTGAAAGGCAGAGGCCTGAAATGTGAGGAGGTATTCACCACTCATCGCTACCATGCAGTGGAACTTGTTATCTATGCCCTCAAGAGGGGCTTCCGCAATTTTATCTCGGTGGGCGGGGACGGTACCCTGCACGAGATTGTCAACGGAATATTCTATCAGAAGGAGGTGCCCGTGGATGAGGTTACAGTAGCCGTCCTGCCGGCCGGTTCGGCCAATGACTGGACTAGAATGTACAGGATTCCAAATGATTATGAGAAGGCGGTATCGGCTATTATAGAGGGGCGTACTGTGCTGCAGGACATCGCCCGTATCGAATACTCGCAGGCCGGAGTGAAGAATTCGAGGTATATGGTGAATGTCGCCGGAGTGGGGCTGGATGCCAATATATGTTATAGGTGCAATATCTCCAAGAACAAGGGCAGGGCGGGAGAGCTGGCCTATGTGAAGGCTGCCTTCAGGGCTCTTGTCGGCCGTACCTGCAATCCGACGAAGGTGGTTGTGGACGGACGCAGCTTTTTCTCCGGTCCCATGTTCTCGATAGCTTTCGGTGTGGGAAAATACAGCGGCGGCGGCATGCAGCAAGTGCCTGACGCGGTAGCGGATGACGGTCTGGTCAATGTGATGGTGGCGCGCAGGGTCCTCAAACTTAAATTCCTGATTCTCATCGGTCAGCTTTTCAAAGGAACGATCTACAATTTCAAGGAGATCTCGCACACTACCGCCTCGCGGGTGAGCGTTATCTCCCGCAATCCGGACAGGGTGGAGATAGACGGGGAGGTGGTAGGTACCACGCCCATGACTCTCGAAGTGATGCCCAGGGCTCTGAGAGTGGTGGTAGGCAGGGAATATAGGTAATCAGGCGGTATGAGATGGGGCAGGATATGACCATAATGATAAACGGTATCGCCACGGGCCTTTTCGGACTGACGGCCGTCCTTTATCTGACAGTTTTCAAGAAGAACAGGCTGAGGATGGTTCTCGGCGTCATACTGGCTGTCTATGCCGTGTATCTGGCCAAGGACATACTGTATCTTCATCCTGCGGTGGCGTCGGATACCCATCTTTACCGGGTGCTGCTGTCTATAGACAATTGGGCGGTCCCACTTTACGTCGTATATGCATTTGAAGTCATAGCTCCGGGATTGATGAGCCTCCGGAAGACTCTCCTGCTTGTGCTGCCGTTTGCGCTTTTTACGGTAGTGTATGCCTTGTGGCCGTCGGACATGCTCTTCGGAGTGCTGGTGGTTTTCTCCACTGTATTCTCGGCCGTGTGCATGTGTGTGGTATTCCGCAGGACCCTTGTATACCGCCGCCGCCTTCTGGACAACTGTTCGGACATCACCCACATGGACATCCGCTGGATGTGGGTGAGCATAGCCCTGTTCCTGCCCAATCTGGTGCTGTGGACCGTTCTGTCAGCCAGACTGGACTTTGTCATGGATGCTGTCTATTACATCACTCTGTCCGTCAGCTGGGGCATAGTGGCCTGCCATACCTATTATTTTGTGCCTCAGACCGGACAGGACATCTGGGCGGATATGCTGTCTTCCCCGGCCGCATCGTGGAACTTTGCCCGGAAACTCAGCGAGCTGGCCTCCAGCGGCTATTTTATCCGCTCGCCCCGTCTTACCCTCTCGGAGCTGGCGGCCGAGCTGGGAACCAACAGGACCACGCTCTCCAATTATCTCAACCAGGAGGTGGGCACTACATTCTACGACTACATCAACTCGCACCGGGTGTCCGAGGCGGAGAGGCTGCTCTCCGAACCTTCCGGCCACTGGTCGGTCGAGCAGCTGGCCGAGATGTCCGGTTTCAACTCTGTCTCCACTTTCCGGCGCGCCTTCTCCAAGAAGCACGGGATGTCTCCGCAGCAGTACCGCGAGAGGGTGCTCAGAGGGCGGTGATGTACGCATTGACGCGTATTTTACGTATTGACATTGCCTCATATACGGGGTATTTAACCAATGACCCGCGATATTGACAGGATGGCGCGTGAGCCGTCTTGTGTTTTGCTATATTTGAAAGCGTTAAACCTAAAACCCTACGAATATGGCTCAAAAACAAGACGGGAAAAAGAAAAAAACTCCCAAGAACAGGAAGAAAGCGATGCGTGACGGCTATCTGTCGTTCGACATCGTCGAAGTGAAGCGTCTGTCGGAAAGCGACAGCCCCAATGCCGAGGCTTACGGCTACCTCTATCAGGCGGTGACCACCCAGGCAGGTACAGACAAGGGCATAGACGATATCTATCCCGAGACCGCTCTGGAGACAGAGCAGATGCGTACTCTGGTCGACAAGGCGAGGAAAGCGCGGGTGGACATGAGCGACCAGTATCTCAAGATATGTCTGGATGAACTGGACGAGATTCTGGACTGGTCATCCACAAGGCACTGGAACTTCCAGTGGCAGGTGATACTCGGTGTGATACTTACGGTGGCCTTCCTTTCCTGGAGAGTGGACCAGAAGCAGGAAAGCGTGGAGAACAGGCAGGAGAATGTCGCAGCTGTGGAGGGCTGGGAGGAAACTGATACTGTTCTCAACTGGGATACTACTCCCGATGATCTCTACAGTCCGGCCGGTTTTGTCAAATATGCTAATCTGAGTGCTAAAAATTATAAGCTGTTGTCTCTTTATGAGCAGAAGTCCTCTTATGCCAGTGCGATGGAGGCTGCTGACGAATATGCCGCCAAGGCCGATACCGCCCAGTCGAGGGATGTCAGGAAAAGCTTAGAGGAGCGGCGTGACGAGTCCCTTGCCCGTGCAAAGGAGTGCAGGAAAGAGTTCGACAGGATCAATAAGATGGATTTCAAGGATATAAAGAAGATGGCGCTGGATGAGTATGGTTCGTGGGTCAAGAGCGCCAAGGCCGAGAAACGGGCGGTCAGGGCCTGGAACATATTCTTCATCATCCTGATACCTGTCTATATCTTCGCCGAGCGTCCGTACGGCTACACCATGACCAGAACCAGGGCTGAATCCAGCACTCTGAGGGGCATCAGCAAGTTTACCTACACTCTGTCGGCGATGATGTTGGGCAGCGCCGCCTCGATAAGCTGGATCCAGACCGTGAGGAAGTACAGTGACGGACGGACCGAGAGTACTTACGATGCAGGGACCAATGCACCTGTGATGATAATGAAAGCATGCCTGTATATAGCTGCGTTCGCTTTGGTCTGCATAGTGTCATGTATTCTGATGCTCTACATGACTGTCCAGGGTCTCAGACGCAACTACAACTGGGCGCCCCTGCTGGCCAAGGCCAAGGTAGCCGCCTCTTCTGCTGCATCGAAAGCTAAGAAAGACTGATGAGTACTGACTATGAAAAACTTTGAGGGCGGGTGGCCCAAAAGGGTAATTTCTGCGTTACGCTTGATTCGAAAATCCTCATGTACGGCAGTACACTCCGGTTTTCTCATCTGCGCAAGCCTTGAAATTCCTCCTTTTGGGTCACCCACTTTTTTGTCCTGTCAGAACACCGGATCCACGTCTATGGTCAGTGAGGCTGCCGGAAAGCCGCGGAGCCGGCTGTAGAGCCGGGCCTTGGCCTGAGTCCAGCTGTGGCTGCGGTCGGTCTTTATCAGGAACTGCAGCAGGAATTCCCCGGAACTTTTCTCGACCGGAGGGGCGGCGGGACCGCAGATGTCCCTGAAGCCGCTTTCCCCCAGAATGTCTGATACTTCCTTTGCCAGGCTGTCCAGTTTTTCCTTGTCAGGGGATTTGAGCAGCAGCCGGATGATTCTGGTGAAGGGGGGATATCCGAATTCCCGCCTTTCCTCCATCAGGGATTCTATGTCCCCCTCCTCCGGAAGCCGGAGCATACGGAATACCGGGTGGTCCGCCCGGCTGGTCTGGATGATCATTTCCCCCGGAGTATCCCTGCGGCCGGCCCTGCCCATGAACTGCAGGAGCAGCTGGAGGGCCCTCTCGTCCGCCCGGAAGTCGAATACCGAGGTCACGGCCTCGGCCTTGAGCACTGCCGTCAGGGTCAGGTGCTTGAAATCGAACCCCTTGGATATCATCTGGGTGCCGACCAGAATATCTATTTTCCCTTCGGAGAACTGTCTCAGAATCCTCGTTTCCTCTTTTTTGTCCTTTGTAGTGTCCGCGTCGAAGCGTTCTATGCGGGCATCGGGGAAAAATGTCCGCAGCTCTTCCTCTATCTTCTCGGTGCCGTCTCCCAGGAACTTCATCGGTGCCTTTCCGCATTGGGGGCAGGCGGCGGGGGCCGGCTCCGAATGTCCGCACCAGTGGCAGCTCAGGCTGTGGCTGAACTTGTGGTAGCTCATGGGAATGTTGCAGGAGGGGCAGCGGGGTATGGAGCCGCAGTCAGGGCATTCCATGGCCGAGGCGTAGGCTCTCCGGGAACGGAAGACGAGCACCTGCTCATGCCGTTCCAGCCGGGCGGTTATGGCCTTGAGCAGAGTCAGGGAAAATGCCCCTTTCACGGCATTCCTGCGTCTCTGCAGGGGCATGTCCACGATAGTGACGGTGCTGCCGCCGCCCTCGAAATAGCGGTGGGAGAGGGGGACGTATTCCAGCCTGCCGGTGCGTACGTTGTACAGGCTCTCGAAGGAGGGGGTAGCGGAACCGAGGAGTACCGGGCAGCCCTGGATCCGGCCCAGCATCAGGGCGGTGTCCCGGCCGTGGTAGCGGGGAGCCTGGTCAGTCTGCTTGTAGGACTGGTCGTGCTCTTCGTCCACTATGATGAGGCCCAGGCGGCTGTGGGGCAGGAATAGGGCGGAGCGGAGGCCCAGGACGATGTGCGGCTCCGCGTCGGAGGCCACCCTGCTGTAGACCTCCCGCCTGTGCGGAGCTGTCTGCTTGGAGTGGTATACCAGTAGCCTGTCGGGGAAATATCCGGCCAGACGGCTCTGGATCTGACGGCTGACGGCTATCTCCGGGACGAGGTAGAGTACGTTCAGCCCCTTTTTTAGACATTCGGCCGCCAGAGTGATGTAGATCTCAGTCTTGCCCGAGCCGGTGACTCCGTGCAGGAGGACGTTCCGGCCGGCTGCAAAGTACTTTCTGATATCTGCCGCCGCTGTTTCCTGTTCCGGCGAGAGGACCGGCAGCTCAGTCCGGCTGATGTCTGCCGGGGATGCCGGCCTGATGTCTGTGCCGCTGTCTGATGATCCGTCAGCTGCCCCGCCATCACCGGATGCGGCCTGCTGTTTCGGCCGCTTGAGAGCCTTGACCGTAGACGGGGCAGCGAAGCGGAAAGCCTCCCCCAGCGAGCACATGTAGTAGGACGCCACCTGCCGCAGGAAGTCCATATTGGCCTGTGTCACCGGCGGAAAATTGACCGCCTCCTTGACCGGCTTTATCTTCGAGATGTCGAACTCCGGCTCATCCTTCACCCTCAGCACCACCGCCGTGTAGGCCCTGCCCAGCACCGTCACCCTTACGAGACTGCCGGGCACTATGCTCCCCTCCAGCTCCTCCGGAACCGAATAAGTCACGGAGTCCCTGAACTTCAGCGGTATTATCACGTCTACGAACCTCATATTATGCCATGCGGATTTGTCAGTTAATAGATGCAAATATACTCAAACTATCTTTCGTCTGAAAATAGTAACGCCGCATGGCATAGGGCGCCTTTGTCCAGCTGGAAATGGCAACCTGAGAAGCGCAGGATCGGGTATTCGCCCTCCTGGTTATCTTCTCCGGGGGACAGACAAGCGCAGCGGGGCCTATTATATGGGAAGCCGCAGCTGCCGATATAGCCGGGTTTCTTGAGCGATGCACAGAGGCTGATTGCCCTGGCTTACCTTACTTTGACATTACTTTACCGCACCGTCAGCAGTCTGTAATTGCTCGTTTCGTATATTGGCTTGGATAACATATGCTTGCAAAATTGAGCGAGCGACAGACTGAACAGTACACCGAAATACGAACTTCACATAATAGCGTTAGGAAGGTGCTGTGGCAGGGTTATCCCGCGGTCTGCATATTTTCTCCCTGACGAGTCTGTAATCGGAAGATTTACGTATAATCTTGTCAGACAACGAAGTAAGTGAAAAGTCAGGATAACAGACAGATGTCGACACCCTTCAGTCTGTAAGTCTCCCGCTTTGCGTAAGTTGCTGTGGAATACTGGAATATGAAAAAATGAGCATAACAGACTGTGGCTGTCCGACTTTGTGGCTACATGACTGTTGAAGCAATGTGTCCGATCGACAGCAGGAGAGTTCCGGAACTGTTCAAAAAGCAAAAAAACGCAGAGCGTCCGTGGCTTGCGTTTTTCGATTTCCGAATAAATTATTAAGCGAATCGAATGTTTGTTTGACGAAATAGAGGTTATGCTTACCTGTGCTTTATAAAAAGTGTCCGTACGAGCTAAGTCATCGTATCTGCACTATAAAAAGGAAGTAGAGAAGTCCCGGTCATTGCGGCTGGGGCTTCTTGTTTTATATGTCTGTTTCTTTTACGTGTGCATGCTCCGGCTGCGGAACGGCTCCTCCAGGTTATCGGGAGCCGGCAGTTCTCTGTTGCCGTTCTGTATGCCTTTCAGGAAGATAAAAGCCTCTTTGTCAATGTCCGGAAGCGAGTTCGACAACGTACTGTAGGCATAATAACCGTCTCGATCCTCTATCAGAAATGCATATCTGGATATTCTCAAGGCTCCTGT
>DHKFR23501__coassemble_865_pt1 | contig 29479 bp, 20 predicted proteins | sample DHKFR23501__metabat2_low_PE_038 | metagenome-assembled genome bin DHKFR23501
AGTATAACCGACAATAGCATCACCCTTACGCTGAAATCATAAGGACAATTTTCCTGAGGATTTTTGATGTATTGCCACAACTGCTTCATGAAATAATATCTAAAGATTCTACAAAAGTAATAAAACTCTTTCCCCTAAGCACCTCTAATCAATCGTTTGTTGAATTTGCTATTTGTGATTATGACAAGCCTATGGGGTTGCTATCTCGTTACCCAATTTCAAGCAATCCGACCAATTGATTTATTTTAAGCGAGTTATCTTTTCTTGCAAAAGTTACTTTAAACTTTTGTGGCGTTTTGCTTTAAACTTTTGCGGTATAATCTCACCCATTGATAGCGCGGACAGGATCGACCGTAGCGGCCTTCCAGGCAGGGATGAGTCCGGAGAGGATGCCGAGGACGACGGCTATGAGTATGCCGGCAAGGGCATTGTCGGGGGAGAGGGTGATGGTGAAGTATTCGGAGACGGCATTGACCGGAATGGAAATCAGGAAGACTAAGAGAATGCCCACCAGGCCGCCGGCTAAGGAGAGGAAGGAGGCCTCCACCATGAACTGGGTCAGGATCACGTAGCGCTTGGCTCCGAGGGCCTTCTGGATGCCGATCTGGCTCATGCGCTCCTGGACGGAGACGAACATGATGTTGGCGATGCCGAAGCCGCCGATGATCAGGGAGAAGGCTCCGATGATCCAACCCGCCTTGCTGATGCCGCGGAAGACGGAGTCGAGCATGTCGAGCAGGAAGGTCATCTCGTTGATGGCGAAGTCATCCCGCTCCGAGGGGGAGAGACCGCGGCAGGAGCGCAGCAGCAGGCGCAGCTCGTCCAGGAAGGCCTCGCGGGAGACCCCCTCCGCCGGAGCCGCCATCATCATCCCCGAGCCCCACGCGGAGGCCAGCACCGTTTTGCCGAACTGCAGCGGGAGGACCACCGCATCGTCCGTATTGACGATGGAGGCCATGCTCTCACCCTGCTTTTCCAGGACGCCGATGACTATTGCACTGCCTCCCTTGACCTTGACCTTCTTACCGATGGGGTAGGATTCCCCGAAGAGCTCCCGGGCGACATTGTACCCGAGAATAGCCACATTGGCCCCTCCGCGGATCTCCATCTGGGAGAAGTCGCGGCCCTCTGCGAGGGAGTAGCTCATCACATTCTCCAGCCCGTCGGTGGTGATGACCAGGAAGGCGTTGGAATAATTGTTGCGGCGGTAAGAGGCATTGCCGTTGCCGAGGATTACATAGACCACGCTCTCGGCCAGAGTAGCGTTGCGGGCGACATATTCGAAATTGTCCTCAGTGATCTCCGGCCGCTGGAGATAGTCCCACCACTGCAGCGGCTCGCCGTCCTCCCCTTCCTCCTGAGTCATGGGAAAACGGTCGATGTAGACGATGTCGCTCCCGAAGGACCGGACACCTTCCATGATATTGGACTTGAGCGAGTCCACGGCGCAGAACACCGCCACTATCGAGAAGATGCCGACAGTGACTCCGAACAGCGAGAGAAAAGTCCTGAGCTTGTCAGACTTGATGGAGAAAAAAGCGAAAGAGGCGCTCTCCGCAATCAACCCCACAACTATCCTCAGCTCTTTCACGAATTTTTTCATAAGACGTCTGAACTATAGTTATTTGTTTATACCTACCTTGCGCTGGAGCTCCCGCAGCGTGTCGAATGCGTCCATCGGCGTCATCGAGTTGAGGTCCATCGCCTTGAGAGTGTCCCGGATGCTCACCAACAGAGGGTCGTCGAGCTGGAAAATGGAAAGCTGCACTTCCTCCTGGGCGGCGCTGCGGTCCCGTTTCTTCTGCCTCAGGGACTGGACCCTGCCCTTGATGGACGAGTCCCCGGCCCCGGATGCCCCGGCCTCGAGCTTCTTGAGCACCTTCTCGGCCGAGAGGACCACTTCCGGCGGCACCCCGGCCAGCCTCGCCACATGGATACCGAAGCTGTGGGCAACCCCGCCTTCGCAAAGTTTCCTCAAAAATAGGATTTTTCCGTCAGATTCCTTCACTGCGATGTGAAAGTTTTTTACCCTTTTGTTATTTTCCTCCAGCTCGTTCAGCTCGTGGTAGTGCGTCGCGAAGAGGGTCTTGGCCCCGCCGCCCCGCTCGTGGATGTACTCTACGATGGCCCAGGCTATGGACATGCCGTCGAATGTGCTGGTGCCGCGGCCGATCTCGTCGAGCAGAATCAGGGAGCGCGGAGTCATGTTGTTGAGGATGGCGGCGGTCTCGAGCATCTCGACCATGAAGGTGGACTCGCCGCGGGAGATGTTGTCGGAGGCGCCGACACGGGTAAATATCTTGTCGAACAGGCTGATGTGTGCGGACTTGGCGGGCACGAACGAGCCTATCTGGGCCATCACGGCTATCAGGGCGGTCTGCCTCAGAAGGGCGGACTTACCGGACATGTTCGGGCCGGTGAGGATGATTATCTGCTGCTTCTCGCTGTCGAGGTACAGATCGTTGGCCACGTACTCCTCCCCGGCGGGCATCATCCGCTCGATGACCGGGTGGCGGCCCTGCTCTATCTTCAGGATCTCGCCCTCGTCCACCAGCGGGCGGCAGTAGCCGTAGTCGGCGGCGGCCTGGGCAAATGACAGGAGGCAGTCGAGGCGGGCTATCAGGGCGGCATCCTTCTGCACGGCGGGGATGGCGGCCTGGATGCGGGTAATCAACTCGTTGAATATGCGGGACTCGATGGCGTATATCTTCTCCTCGGCCCCGCCTATCTTCTCCTCGTACTCCTTCAGCTCGGGGGTGATGTAGCGCTCGGCCGAGACGAGGGTCTGCTTGCGGATCCACTCGGGGGGCACCTTGTCCTTGTGGGCGTTACGCACCTCGAGGTAGTAGCCGAAGACGTTGTTGTAGCTGATTCTTAAAGACGTGATGCCGGTGCGCTCTATCTCGCGCTGCTGGATGCCGGCGATGATATCCTTGCCGTGGGTCACGATGCCGCGCAGCTCGTCCAGCTCGGCGTCCACACCCTGGGCTATCACCTCGCCCTTGCCAATCTGGGCGGCCGGGTCCTTGCTCAGCGTCCGCGTCAGCTCGGCCTTCAGCTCCGGGCAATCGTCTATCTCCCTGGCCATACGGGCGAGCGGGCCTTTCTTATCGGTCTTCTCCGTGAGCAATACCTTCAGCGGCAGGAACTGGTCAATGCCCCGCCGCAGCTGCATCACCTCGCGGGGAGAGACGCGGCCAGAAGCGGCGCGGGAGAGGATGCGCTCGAGGTCGCCCATCGCGGCTATCCTCTGCGAGAGTTCCGAGGACAATTCCCTGTCGTTCAGCAGGGCATCAACGCTGTCCTGCCGTGTGGATATCTCCGCCAAATCCCTCGACGGCATGGTCAGCCACGAGCGCAGCAGGCGGGCGCCCATCGGGGAAGAGGTCTTGTCAATAACGTCCAGAAGGGTCACGCCCCCCGGAGCGGCCGGCTCCACTAATTCGAGGTTACGGACGGTGAAGCGGTCCAGCCAGACGAAACCTCCCTCGTCGATGCGGGATATGGTGTTTATCTGGGCCAATGTCCGGCCCGGTATGTATTCGGTGTCCTCCAGGCGGTTCGACTCTAAGTAGAACAGCAGGGCCCCGGCAGCAGTCACGCCCAGTCTCAGGCTCTCCACCCCGAACCCCTTCAGGGAGTCCGTCTTGAAATGCTTGATCAGCTTGCGGTACCCCGACTCGAAAACGAAGGCCCAGCCCTCCATCGTGGAGATGTAGATATTCGAGGCCGGGTTGGTGAACCTCTCCTTTACACCCTTCTCGAAACCCTTCTGGACCAGCAGTTCCTTGGGCGCGAAATCGGCTATCAGCAGGTCGAGGTAGTCCAGGTCGCCCTCAGCCACCTTGAACTCTCCGGTGGACACGTCCAGGAATGCGATACCGCCCCGGTCCTTCGAGAAACACAGCGCGGCGATATAATTGTTCTCCTTCTGGGTCAGCACCTGGTCGCTGTAGACCACGCCCGGCGTGACAATCTCGGTGACCCCCCTCTTGACCAGCTTCTTGGCCAGCTTCGGATCCTCCAGCTGGTCGCACACAGCCACCTTATACCCGGCCCTCACCAGCTTGGGCATGTAGCTCGGAAGCGAATGGTGCGGAAACCCCGCCAGCTCGATATAGCCCTGGTCTCCGTTCGACTTGCGGGTCTGCACGATGCCCAGCACCTTGCTGGTAGTCACCGCATCCTCCCCGTACGTCTCATAGAAGTCCCCCACCCGCATCAGCAGCAGGGCCTCCGGACAAGCCGCCTTGAACTTGTAGTACTGCTTGATCAGCGGCGTATCCTCCTTTTCCTTTTTTTCCTTGTTTGCCATTTCGAGTCACTTCCGATTAAAGAGAGGCAAAAATACTAAAATCCGCGTAATCGCGATAGATGTTTTACGACAAAGCACATCCGGCCTTTTCATTTTGAAACTGCACACCTTCGGAAGGTGAGACGAAAAAGGGGGAATCCTGCACACCTTCGGAAGGTGGAAGAAGGTGGAAGGAGGATAAGGTGTATGATGAGAGAGCCTGTGGCAAGGGGCCAAGCGGAATGCGATTCCGCAACGGCACTGAATCGCGGAATCTGCTGCCGTTGTGGAAACGGGACGGAGGGGCAATGCCGAAAACGGAAAACTTTTATTATTTTTACGGATAAAACACAAAAAAATGATGAAAAGACTTCTTTTGCTCGCATCAGCTCTTATCGCAGTCATCGGCTGCGGACAGAATCAGAACGGAAAGGGATACACAGTGGTGAAGGAATTCCCTGTGGAGGAGACTCTTGAGCCGGTCAAAGTCATCCACTACGACCCGGTCGAGAGCAATATCCTCGCGCTGTTCAGGGCCGGGGACTGGTGGATATCGCAGAACATACAGAACTACAGCGGGGAGTCGGGCAAATGTTTCTCGCTGCTGGACGGGGACTTCCGGACTGTGGTGCAGTTCGGCACGTGGGGACGCGGACCGCAAGAGTTCATCGGCCCATCGTACCACGGATATGAAGGCATGAAGGGCGACTCTATAGTCATCACGGTGAGGGACTGGACTATGGGCAGGCTGATACGGCTGACGGCCCACACCGGGGACGGAGGCTACCGCACAGAGCTCATCCAGGACTTCAACAAGAGTATGAGGGCCATCCATCCGCTCGGCCATGGACGCTGGCTCTGCAATGCGGACAACAACCGCTACTACACGACCGACTCCCAAGGGACCGCCAAGACCTACCTCGAAGGCTGGGGTGAAGGCGTCAACGAAGTTCTTGAAGCCAAGATCACCTATCAGCCCCCGCAGCTCACAAGCGAGACAGTCTCCCCCGACCGCTCCCGCCTGCTGGTCTACAGCCTCACATGGCCGGTCCTCTACCTGCACTCCCTCGACACCGGAGAGCGTCTGGCTGAAGTGTACGTAGACTACGGCCCCGACGACATCCATTCCAGCAACTATTCAGCCGACCTTTCCTACAACCCTGCCGAATATCTGGGCCACCATATCGTGGGCATGATCAACGACGAAGGCGGATACAGCCCCGTCCCCTCGCGTATCGTCATATTCGACCTGGACCTGAAGCCCGAAGCATCCTACAGCATCGCCCCGGCCAATTATTCCGCCATCGACCCCGCCACCGGCATCCTCGCCACCATCTCCTACAACGAGGAGACCATCAGCCTCTACGACCTCTCCGAGTGGCTGAATTAATCTTAAAAATTAAGATATAATCGTTATTTTTGTACCCATCATGAGTAACTTGATTGAATTATCACATACAGAAATCGTTCTCGCCTTCGCTGCATTCTGCATTGAGAGTACTGCCAGACGGCTTGGGAAGTCCTATATGGAGATATACGAGCGGATGAAGAAAGTGAGGATGATAGACGATTTCATCATTCCGTGCTACGATGCGCTCCATACCCAAAGCCGTGAGCGTGTTACAGATGATATGATTGAGTATCTGAACAATAAAGAAACACAGAGATGATTACGGTATATCATGGAGGTACCCAGACCGTGGAGCGGCCGGTCTGCATGTTCGGCAGAGAGAACTTGGACTTTGGCCGTGGATTCTACGTAACACCTCTGCTGAAACAGGCCTCCGACTGGGCTGCCGCTACAGCCAAACGCCGGAACAGCAGTGCTCTCATCAACGTCTACAGTTTAGACAGAGAAGCTGTTATCAAAGAAGGCAAATGCAGGATATTCAACGCATACGACCATGAATGGCTGGACTTCATAGTCGCCAGCCGCCGCGGCCTCAACCCTGCCGCTCCGTACGATTACATAGAGGGCGGAGTTGCAAACGACCGTGTCATAGACACGATAAACCTTTATATGGCCGGATTGATGGACTCCGATACAGCTCTGCGCAGACTTGCGATGCACCGGCCAAACAACCAAATCTGCCTGTTAAATCAGGTACTTACCGACAAATATCTCATCTATGAGCGGACAGAACGCATTTAACGATCCCGTCAAGTCTCCTGAGATTCAGGAAACCATCCTGAGCAACCGCATAGGCATCATATCGGCGGAACTTTCCAAAAGGCTCAGGATATCCCCCTCCGATGCTCTGCAGCTGTTCTACGGCAGCAAGACATGCGCCGACCTGCACGACAAAGAGACAGGCCTGTATCTCTACGGAGACCTGTATATCGCCGACGAATTCATCAGAGAATATCAGGATAAAATATGAAACGGGTACTGATCATCACCTACTACTGGCCGCCGACAGCCGGCTCGGGCGTGCAGCGGTGGCTGAAAATGTCCAAATATCTGCCGCAGCACGGGTGGCAGCCGGTCATCTACACACCTGAGAATCCGGAGGCGGGCATGACGGACGAATCCCTGCTGAGGGACATCGCTCCGGAGGTGGAGGTCATCAAGCGGCCCATCCTCGAACCGTATGCCGTATTCAACGCTCTGACAGGCAATAAGGGGAAAAATTCCGGGAAGGCTTCGGCCGGATCGGGCGCCGTCAACCCCATCAACGCCGTCGGTCACAAGTCCCCCCTGATGCGCCTCTCCCTCTGGCTCAGGGCCAATGTCTTCGTCCCCGACCCCCGCTTCCTGTGGATCCGGCCCTCCGTCAGGTTCCTGAAACAATACCTCCGCGAGCACCCCGTCGATGCCATCGTCAGCACCGGCCCGCCCCATTCGATGCACCTGATAGCAAGGGCGCTGCACCGGTCGACCGGCATCCCCTGGACAGCCGATTTCCGCGACCCGTGGACCCGCATATTCTACTTCAAGCACCTCCCTTTGACCCGCCGCAGCCGGAAGAGGTACGCCGCCATGGAGCTCTCGGTACTGCGCGAGGCGGACCATGTGGTGGCCGTCACGGACAATATGGTACGGGACTTCCTGGAGGAACTGGATGCAGATAAAAAGCGCGGCGCCTCAGGACGGCAGACTGCCGGTGACAGCTCTGTGACTGAGCAGAAAGGCAAATTCCACGTCATCGAGAACGGCTACGACGAGGCAGACTTCACCGGCATCACTGCCGCAGAGCTCCCGGCAGGATTCAACCTCGTGCACACCGGCCTCTTCTCCGCGGAGGGCAATCCCCGCAGGCTCTGGAAGGTCCTCGCGGAGCTCTGCCGCGACCTCCCGGGCTTCGGCCGCGACCTGCATCTGACATTTGCCGGAAAGACTGACCCGGAGATCCTCGCCGCAGTGCGTGAGGCCGGTCTGGGCGACCGCCTGACCGACCGGGGCTACATCCCCCACCACGAGGCCAACCGCCTGCAGAAGGCCGCCAACCTGCTCCTGCTGCCCCTGCGCGAGGAGCCCGAGGCCGCCGGCATTCTCACAGGAAAATACTTCGAATACCTCGCCGCCGGCCGCCCCATAGCCGCATTCGGCCCTCACGGCAGCGTCCTGGAGCGTTCCCTCGCCACCACCCGCACCGGACGGATATTCGACTGGGAGGAGGAGGGCCCGCTGAAGGAGTACCTTACAGCCCTGTACACCCGCACCCTCACATTTAGCCCCGACCCCGGAGCCATCTCCGCCTACACCCGCCGCTCCCTCGCCGGCCGCTACGCTGAAATCCTGCTGGAACAATGAAATGAACAGACTGCTGAAGTTACCGGTTATCGCCGCTGTCCTGCTGACAGCAGCCTCCTGCTCCGTCAACCGGAGGCAGGCGGAGAAGGCACGCGAGCTGTTCTCCCACGGGATGGAGATGGTGGAGCTCGGCGGAGGGGAGATGGCGATGAGCGACTTCAAGAAGGCGGAGCCGATACTGGCGGAGATAGGGGACACGGCCGGGCTCGGGGAGGTAAATTATGCGATAGCGGAACTATATCAGAACAGTGTGGTCAATCAGGGCGAGGCGGTGGAAAGGTACCGAAAGGCCCTGAAGTACTTCGAGGCGGCTGGGCTGGCGGGCAGAGTGGCGGACACTCACCTGGCCTTGGCGAGGATGCTGCTGCCGGACTCGGTGGACGCGGCCCTGTATCACTTAGGTATCGGCAACGACCTGTTTCCACTGACCCTCGACCGGAGCGACCGCCTGTCTGCATACGGACTCTACGCCTACGCCGGAGTCATACGCCAGGACTACCGCAGTGCCGTATCGTATGTATCCCGCGCATTGTCCGAATACGGCTGGTCGGCGGCCACACCGTCAGAAAAAGACCTGTACAACAACCTTTTCTACCTTGCATCCACCGCATACGCCGCACTCGGACAGACCGACTCGGCCACATTGTTCCGCGACAGGCTTGTAGTCAGCAACGCCGTGGACAGCCTGAACTGGTACCTGACCCAGGCCGGCATCTCCCAGGCCCTCGGCGACTGGAAGTCGGTACACACGTTCGAGACCCGGACCCGGATAATAGCAGACAGCATCGAGCAGGCCGGCTACCGGGAGCAACTGGCGGCGGCTGAGATGAAATATGACTTCTTCCGGCTGAGGGAGGAGCTGTATCAGCGCAAGATACACAATATGACCGTCGCGATGTTTCTCCTTACATGGCTCGCGGCTGCAGTCATAGTGGCCGTAATCTTCATCATCCTGTACCGCAATCAGAAATCCAGGGCAATGGAGCAGGCCGCTCTCGCCGGAAGGGTCAGGGACGAGCTTATCCGCCGTCAGGACGAGGTCCGCGAGCTGCAGGAAAAGATGCGGAGGACATCCGAGCGGCAGTCGCAGGAAGAGAACGACCTCAGGGCCATCACGGCCGCCCTGAGGCAGACCGCCACGGCCAAGAAGGAGCTGCTGGCGTTCTCTGAGGACCTGCTGGGAGTCACCAAGGAGCTGGCCGACATCTACTACGTCCATGAGGAATCCCCCGAGCACATCTCCCGCAAGGTCAAGGAAGTGCTGCATTCCAAGCTGACGCAGGAGGCCACCTTCGCCCGTATCGGGGATATCGTCGAGGCCGCATGGCCGGGCCTGCTGCCTAAGCTGTATGCGGAATACCCCTGGCTCAAGGACGAGGACCGCAGGCTGATAGCCCTGATGTGCTGCGGCTTCTCCGGCAACGCCATCAGCGTCATCCTGAACATCCCGCCGAAGAGCCTCAACGTGCGCAAGAGCCGCATCGCCCGCCGCATGGGAATCGACACCCGGCTCTCCTCCTGGCTGAGGGAAATCACCGAGAACTACCCGGAAGACGGCAGAAAAAACAGCTGAAATCTGCCGATGCAACTTTTGCGGAGGTTTTTCTCCGAGTATACTTCGCAGATTATCACGATGTTGCATCTTGACTCCATGCAACAAACCGGATTTGCATTTTCCTACCCCGCGCTGTACTTTTGCGGAAAATTCAAGACCATGACCCGACTTCTGAGAATCCTTTCCGCAGTATCAGCACTTCTGCTCTCCGTCCTTCCGCCAGTTGCGGCGCAGCACGGCAGAACGGACAGGATTATCATCCACAGGACCAATCCTGAGGGCATGGACTCTTCCCTCTCCTCCCGGAATGCCGGTGCCGCCTCCGTGGCATTCGACACCTCCGGCATCTACACCTGGTCATACCCTGCGGCCGACTCCCTGACCCTGGTGAGAAAAGGGAACTTCGCCATTCCATGTGCGGCCCGCCCGCACATGACCGTCTTCTTTGACCCCGGCACATCGGATTTCTACTGGTATGACATCTACTCGCACGACGGTGGCAGGATTATCCGCCACAACCTCATCTCTAAGGCAACCGACACCGTGATAACGGATATCCGGGCTGCAATCAACCCTAACAGCATGAATATCGTTTCCGAGGACTCGATATTTCTGCTGAACTCCAATATCCAACGCATATTCCTGATAGACAGCAGCGGAGAGACGAGGAAGACCCTGCCGCTGCATTCCTCGGCCACGATTTTCCCCGGAGGTTCCGGACAGCCGTACTTAGACGGAGGAAATCTGTACTACACCGTAAGCGACTACCGACGGCTGTATTCCACCTACTGTCTGTATCCAGGCCCGTTTCCCAGAAAGACGAGACAAGAGGCCTTAGTACCGTATCCGGGACTCTATAAGGATTATACAGGCTATGGATATATGCTGATGAGCAACCCTTATTCCGCGTACGATCCGGACCGGGGGCAGATAGTCGTGGGATATCCTCCCGACGGCCACATCTACGTATTTTCGCTCCAGGACCATTCCCTCCGGAAATACACGGTGGAAAGCAGGGATGCCGCGCCGGTAGAGCCGTTTACAGCCGGCAAGTGGCGTCTGGACATAGAGCATTTCAGGTCGCAGACCACATACGCCAATATCCTCTACGACTGCTGGAGAGACCTGTACTACAGGATAGTGGAGCGCAGCACCCCGATGCCGGGGGTGGAGATGAGCGAGAGGGCCAAAAGGCTCTCGGTAATCATTATGGACACTGATTTCCGGATACTCGGGGAAAGTGAGATAGCAGAGGACATCCATGCCTGTTTCCGCTACACCTGCTTCGTATCTGAGGAGGGACTGAACATCCAGCTTCTGGACCCGGATACGGACAGGATGACCTTCGCCACATACGCAACTACTGTAAAACACCATAGACAATGAAAAAGCATCTTCCCATCATCCTGCTGGCCGCCGCAGTGCTGGCCGGTTCCTGCGCCGGAGACGGTGTCAGGACAGTAAACTTCGAGAACAGTCTGAAAAGCAAGCCCGACACTGTCGGCATTGAGAGCATCGCACAGAAGATCGAGAAAGTAGAGCTCAAGTGCGACAGCCTCTACGACATCACCCTCTTCGCGGTCTATGACGGCAGGCTGTTCGGCAAGACCGCCGACTACAAGCTAGTGATCTTCTCAGAGGACGGAGACCTGCTCCATGCCTATGACCGGTCAGGACGCGGGCCCGGTGAGTATGTATGGCCGGATTTCTCGTATGATCCTTACAACCACGAGATACTGATCTATGATTCTATGAACAAGGTCATCCGCTTGGATTCTGACGGCCGTTTCATCGATGAGGTCCGCAACAGCCTGACCGGTGTCCTCGGAGATATCCGCGCCATATCCAAGGACAGGTACGCCGCCACAAAGATGTCCAACACAGAGCGGGACAGCAGCATCATCTTCCTCGACAGGGACCTGAACATAGTTGGCAAGGCCCTGCCCATATACAACAAGAGCCAGCTTTCCACCCGCGGACTGATAGTCTCCGAACCCGTGCTGCTCTACAACTCTACATACCTCTTCAAGCCTTACGGAGGACATACCTACTACACTCTGGACGGTGCTCCCTACCTGCACGTGGAACTGGGCCGGTACGCTCAGCCTGAGGATGACGCTACAGTCGTAGGCGCAAATGAAGCAAATTACCTCCTGGAGAACTCTGAAGATATCTGCGGCGACTGGTATCTTGCAGAATTTGTGTACGAGAAGGAGATGTGCCTGTTCTTCGATGCCGTCAACACCCGCACCGGCAAGCGGGCCATCCACAATACCTATACCGAGCAGGACTTAGAGAACGGAGAAGACCAGGGCTTCTTCTTCCGATACGACGGAGAGACATACCGCATAAGTTACATGAACTTCTACGTCCAGGACAACGTCCTCTACTGGTCCCGCTTCTCCGACGACGGCTCCACGACCATCTTCAAGATCACACTGAAATAACGGAAAATTTTGCCGGGGACTGTAACATTTTTTAAATTTGAACGTCATTACATTTAAATCTAAATGCCTATGCGGAAAATCTATGCCATTACAGTCGCCGCAGCCCTGTGCCTGTGCTCATGTTCGGACAACAATTACACCTTCGTCGACAGTTTCCCGATAAGCGGGGAGCTGCAGCCGGTGAGGACCATGAAATACGATCCGGTAAAGGTCAACCTCTACGGCATCGCCCGCGCCGGAGACTACTGGCTGGCTTCCATAGGAGACAATGATTATAGAGCAGCTGTTACCGATGACAGTCTCAACGTGATAGTCCGCACGCTCAGAACCGGCAACGGTCCGGGGGAGTTCCTATACCCTCTCCGGTACGGAACTCCATACACTGAAGGCGACTCCGTCATCATCTTCGTCAAAGACGCGTTCAAAGGCTCCCTCAACCGCGTGGCCACATGTCTGACTGACGGGAAAACGGACGTAAGAAAGATCGGAGAAGTGCCGGTAATGAACAGGACCTGGCATCCCCTGCCGGACGGCTCGGTCATCGTCAGCAACAACGAGAACCGCTACTTCCTCATCAGCAGTGACTCGGACACCGTTTACTTCGAGACCTGGGGCGAGAACATCGATGCCAAGGAATACGAGGACTGGTGGATTCCCCGTCTGCAGACCAGCGAGATCTTCACACCCGACAATTCCAGGATGCTCGTCTACACCGACCGCCCGTACGTGTGGCTGCACAGCACGGACGGCAGACTTATCCGCAAGGTGTACGTGGAACAGCGGCCGGATGAGGTAAGGGAGAATGCCGGAGGCTTAGGATTCAACGACGGCGACCTCATAGGAAACCACTTTCTCCTGCTTTTCAACGACCTTGTGGACGAGGAGACCTGGACCTGCTCGACCAGGCTGATGGTTTTCGACTTCGATATGAGCCCCGAAGCCGTCTACAGCATAGAGGGGGATGTAAGCAGCTTCTACGCCGACCCTGAGACAGGACTGATATACATTAACGACCGGGATGAGGAGCTCATACGGATTTACGACCTCTCCGAATGGCTGCGCAGTTGAGACAATATTAATTTGCTTTTAAAAATTATTTAGTTTAACTTTGAACGGTTTTAACTTATATCTGACCTTATGAATAGATTCCGGACATACTTTCTGGCCTGCGCCGTATGCCTGAGCTGTCTGTCAGTTCCAGCGCTGAGCGCCCAGCAGGATACTCTGAAAAGTACTGCCGGTCAGGATTCCGTCAAGCACTGGGAGTTCACACTTGAGGACGTGATAGTGCTGGCGCAGAGCAAGTCCCTGCCGGCTCTCGTGGCCAAATACTCGTTTATCAGCAGTTACTGGCAGTTCCGCTCCTACAAGGCGCAGTTCCTGCCGTCGCTCAACCTGGGGGCCCAGCTTGGACAGTACAACCGCTCCATCGTGGCCCTGCAGGACGCCGAGACCGGCGAGACTAACTATGTCCAGAACGACAACATGAACAACTCCCTGAGTCTGTCCATCGACCAGAACATACCCTTCACCGGAGGTACTATATCCCTGAACACCTATCTCAACCGCTTCGACCAGTTCTCTCCTTACGGAGACCTGACCTACAACTCCAACCCTGTCAACATCACCTATTACCAGCCCATCTTCCAGTACAACAGACTGAAATGGGAGAAAAAGACCGAACCCAAACGCTACGAGATGTCCAAGCGGACCTACCTCGAGAACATGGAGGGCATAGCAGTCTCCGCCACCACCTACTTCTTCAACGTACTCCGCACCCAGAAAAGCCTGGAGATGGCCCGCAGCCGTTTCGAGAGCACCCAGCAGCTCTATGCCATCGCCCAGGAGAGATTCAACATCGGCACTTACACCAAGGACGAGCTGCTGCAGATGGAGCTGCAGGTACTCAACGCCGATATCGCGGTAGCCAGTGCGGAAGTGGAGCTCCGGCAGGCCATGCTAAGCCTCAGGTCCTATCTGGGCATGGACGATGCCACGGAGATAACTCTGGTCACCCCGTCCCATTTTTCCGACATAGTCATAAACGAGGAGGACGCCGTCACCCGCAGCCTCCAGAACACATCGTTCAGCCTCGACAACGAGATAAGCCTCATAGAAGCTGAGGCCGCGATAGCCCAGGCCAAGGCCGACAGAGGATTCAGTGCGGTGCTGACAGCCCAGTTCGGTCTTACCCAGACAGGAGACGACATAGCCACGTCCTACCGCAATCCCATCGACCAGGAAATCGTAGGACTGAGCCTCAGCGTGCCCATCGTGGACTGGGGTCTCGGAAAAGGCCGGGTACAGATGGCCAAGACCCAGCAGGAGATAATCCTGACACAGATCGAGCAGGAAATCATCGAGCGCCGTCAGGACATCTATATCCGTGTGGTGCAGTTCAATGCCCAGGCCAAGCAGTGCGATGCCTCCCGCAAGGCAGACGAGATCGCCGCCGAACGGTTCGAGCTGGCCCTGCAGCGCTTCCGCAACGGCACCATCAGCATCCTGGACATCAACACCGCCCAGAACGAGAGGGACGAGGCCACCTCCCAGTACATCAACGAGCTGGCCAACTACTGGAGCTATTACTACAATCTGCGCAAGGACACCCTCTACGATTACATATACGGAAAGGACCTGGACGCCGAGTTTGACAAGATAATCGACAACTGATAATACCGGATACACACAATGAAGAAACTTTTCATACTGCCGCTCATCGCGCTGACAGCCGCCTGCGGCCAGAACAAGGAAGTGGAGGAGGACACCCTCACCCGCCTTTCGCAGGCCGTGGAGGCCAACTACGTGGATACGATGACCCTACGCCTGACTGATTTCAGGCGTCAGACCATAAGCAACGGCAAATTAGTGGCCGCCCGCAAGAGCGCCCTGCGCTTCAACACCTCCGGCACCATATCGGAAGTACGTTTCACCAACGGACAGAGTGTCCGCAAGGGCGAGCTGATAGCCTGCCTGGACCCCGAGACGGCAGCGATAGCCCTCTCCCAGGCCGAGAACTCCATGCGCAAGGCTGAGATAGACCTCAACGATGTGCTCATCGGATTCGGATACGGAGATGCCGACACCTCCGACGTTCCCGCCGCCACGATGGCCATAGCCAGGACCCGTTCGGGCTACGCCGACGCGGAACAGAATTACCGCAGGGCCCTGTACGACTACGAGGGCACTAAGATTACGGCTCCCTTCGACGGCAAGATCGCCAGCATCAAGGGCCGTGTCTACGAGAGCGTTCCCTCGGAGAGCTTCTGCTATGTGATAGACGACAGCCGCTTCGACGTCAGCTTCCCCCTGCTTGAGTCGGAGATACCGTCGGTAAGGACCGGCATGGAAGTCAAGATATCCCCCTTCAACAATCCGGAGAAGACCTACGCCGGACGCATTACGGCCGTGAACCCCATGGTGGATGAAAAGGGCCAGATAGAGATTACCGCCTCCGTCAGCAACTCCGACGGGGACATGATGGACGGAATGAACGTCAGGGTCCTGGTAGAGGAGCTCATACCGCAGCAGCAGGTAGTGCCCAAAAGCGCTGTCGTCATGCGTGACAACCAGGAAGTGCTCTTCGTCTACCAGCCCGCGGACAGCACCGCCCGCTGGGTCTATGTCGACATCCTCATGTCCAACAGCGACAGCCACGTAGTAAGGGTCAACCAGGAGCGTAACGCCGAGCTCAGCCTCGGGGACATCATCATCACCTCAGGCAACCTCAACCTCGCCCACGAATCTAAAGTAATCGCAAGACAATGATCAGGAAACTGATAAAACGCCCTGTCGCCGTATCGATGGTCCTCTTCGCCGTGGCCGTCCTGGGAGCAGTGTCCATCAAGCTGATCCCGGTATCGCTCATGCCCGATGTGGACATCCCGCAGATCACCGTGCAGGTCAAGGTGGAGGGCAGCTCGGCCAGGGAGATAGACCAGTACCTGCAGAGCCTGCGGCGCGAGCTGATGCAGATACCCTCCCTGACCGACATCAGGTCCCAGTCGGAGAGCGGCGTGGGCATCATCCGCCTGTCGTTCGAGTACGGCACCGACATCGACTTCACATTCGTGGATGTCAACGAGAGGATAGACCGGTCCCTGTCATCCCTGCCGGACGGTACGGAAAGACCGAAGGCCATCAAGTCCAGCGCGACCGACATCCCTGCCTTCTTCGTCAACATGACGGTCGATGACAGCTCCCGCGTCATGGAGATGAGCCGCCTGGCCGCCAACGTCATATCCAAACGCATCGAGCAGATACCGGAGGTGGCCATGGTCGACCTCAGCGGCCTGGTCTTTCCCGAGCTGCTGATTATCCCGGACAATGAGAAGCTCACCGCCATCGGAGCGACCCCCGCCATGCTGGCCAATGCCATAGAAAGCAACAACATCCAGCTCGGCAACATCTCCATCCGGGACGGGCAGTACCACTGGAACGTGAGGTTCCAGTCAGAACTCACATCCAAGGAGGACATCGAAAAGATAAGGATCAATATCGGCGGCCGCATCTACCTCTTCGAGGAACTGGCCGACATCATCGAACAGCCGGGAGCCGACAACTGTCTCATCCGCTCTGACGGGGACAGGGCTGTCAGCATGGCCATCATCAAGCAGAGCGATGCGAGGATGAACACCCTCCGCGAGGCCCTGTACGACAGGATAGAGCGCTTCGAGAAAGACTACCCCGGAGTGAAGTTCACCATCACCCGCGACCAGACCGAGCTGCTGCGCTACACCATAGAGAACCTCGAGCAGAACCTCATCGCCGGCATCATCCTCGCCAGCATCGTCATCCTGCTCTTCATGCGCAACTTCCGCTTCTCCCTGCTGATCATCCCCACCATCATAGTATCCCTGCTGACCTCCATGCTCGCCCTCTACCTGATAGGCATAAGCATCAACATCATCTCCCTGGCCGGCCTCATCCTGAGCGTCGGAATGATGGTGGACAACTCGATTATCGTCATAGACAACATCACCCAGCGGTGGGAGAGGGGCGACAGCCTCGAGGACGCCGTGGCCATAGGCTCCGGGGAGGTGTTTGCCCCGATGCTCAGCTCCATCCTCACCAACTGCGCCGTATTCGTCCCCCTGGTGTTCCTCAGCGGCATAGCCGGAGAGATATTCTTCGACCAGGCGGTGGCCATCACGGTGGGTCTGTTCGCGTCCCTGCTGTTCGCCGTGCTGGTGGTGCCTGTCTACTACTATGCCCTCTACCGCAGGAGAGGCATGAAGATGGACAACAAGTATCTTTCCCGCATCGCCAAATACATTGAACTGGGTCCCGCATACGAAAAGGCCCTCAAATGGACATTCCGCCATGCCGGAATAGTGATGACCCTGATGATAGTATCCATCCCGCTCTCCGGGGTACTCTTCATGGTATTGGACAAGAGCACCTTCCCCCCTGTGACCAAGAGCGACATCATCCTCAATATCGACTGGAACAGTCCCCTGACCATAGAGGAGAATGACCTCCGCAGCCGCAATCTGGTCGCCGCCCTCAGTCCACATACCGCCCAGAGCACCCAGATGTCCGGAACACAGCAGTTCCTCATGCCCCACACCCGCGACATGAGCAAGAGCGAGGCCCAGATCTACCTGATGGCCCGCACTCCCGCCGGGTTGGACAGCATCATCAGTGAGACTGCAGAATATATGAAGGCCCAGCACCCTACGGCCGCATTCAGCTTCTCGGACGCCGGCAACCTCTTCACCCTCATGTTCTCCGATGATGCCTCCAAGCTCACCGTGCAGATAAGCGGACGCGACGGCAAGACCCCCGAGCCGGACAAACTCAACACCATCATCGATGAGATATGCGAAGCCGTACCGGGAGTCGACCACTCCCCCATCCGCTGGCAGGAACAGGTCATGCTGACCGTCGACGTGGAGAAAATGGCCCTGTACAACATCTCCTACTCGGAGGTCATGAGCACACTGCGCAAATTTACCCGCGAGGACCATATATTCTCGATTGCCACCGGAGACTATTCCATCCCCGTAGTCATGGGCGACAGCCACAGCTCCTCCCACCTGCTTTCCGGCAGCGTGCGCAACCGTGACGGGGCCGACATTCCCCTGAGCAACTTCATCACCGAGAGCCGCAGCCGCGACCTGAAGACCATCGTCTCGGGCATGTCCGGCAACTTCTACCCCCTGGAGCTGGACATCCCCGACGACATCGTGCCGGAGGTCATGGAAGCCTCACGGGAACTGTCCGTAGAAGACGGCACCTTCGATGTGGCGTTCAGCGGTTCCTACTTCTCCAGTAGGGAAACCATAAACGAGCTGATACTCATAGCGATAGTATCCATACTCCTGCTGTATTTCATCTTAGCGGCACAGTTCGAGTCCCTTATCCAGCCCATGATCATCCTCTCGGAGATAGTGGTGGACATCTTCGGCGCCCTGCTGCTGCTCTGGATCTGCGGAGCCGGCATCAACGCCATGTCCATGATCGGAATTGTCGTCATGAGCGGTATCGTCATCAACGACTCCATCCTCAAGGTGGATACCATCAACCGACTGCGCAAGGAGAACGGCTACAGCCTGCTGCGGGCCATCATGACCGGAGGCTCCCGCAGGCTCAACCCCATCCTCATGACCACCCTGACCACCGTGCTGGCCATGGTGCCCTTCCTCACCAAGGGCGACATGGGCTCCGACCTGCAGTTCCCTCTGTCAATAGTGATGATAGGAGGCATGATGGTCGGTCTCATCGTCAGCATATTCGGCATACCGCTGATATATTATTTCATCTATAGAAAATCCGATAAGGCCCGCAGGAGATGAAAGGAGTCAAGATACCGTCATTCTCAGTCCTGCTGATATTCGCGGTGCTCGTCACCGTGGGTGTCGCGCTCATACCCTCGCTCAACCTGCAGTACATGCCGAGGGAAAAGAAGCAGACCCTGTCGATATACTACTACTGGCAGAATGCCTCAGCAAGGGTCATCGAGAGTGAGGTGACTTCCAAAATCGAAGGATACATCTCTTCCATCAAGGGCATCGAGGACATAGCGTCCCTCAGCCGCAAGGGCAGCGGAACCATCACCCTGTACCTCAAGAAAAATGCCGATATCGACGCCGTCCGCTTCGAGGTATCCTCGGCCATACGGTCCATGCACGACAAGCTGCCGGAGGAAGTGACCTATCCGGAGCTGTCCGTAGCCGCATCAGGTACAGAGGTCGACCCCGTGCTGATGTACACCATCAACGCAGACCTTCCCACCAACCGTATCGAGCAGTATGTCAACGACCACATACTCAGGGATCTGGCCCTGATAGACGGAGTGCAGTCCGTAGAACTGTCGGGAGCATCCCCCAACTACACTGAGATATCCCTGAGCACCGAGAAGATGAAGATGGCCGGCATCACTTCCTCCGACGTCTACTCCGCTGTCAGCAGCTATCTCGGCGGCACCGCCATCATCGGCAGCGCCTCCTCCTACGACAAGTCAGAGGAGCCGGATATCATCCTGCGCAATGCTCCGATGGAGATGGAATATCTGCCTGTGGGCAACATTGGGGGACGTATCGTAAGGCTCATGGACGTAGCCTCCGTGAGGACCTTGGAGAAGCAGCCCAGCTCCTACAGCCGCATCAACGGTCTCAACACCATCAACCTGAGCATCTATCCCGAGGAATCCGTCAACACCATCAAGCTCTGCGCCAGCGTCATCGAGACCATGGACCGGCTCGAGGCCAGCTTCCCCGAGTCCTTCTCGGCCCTGAAGACCTACGATGTATCAGAGGATATCCAGAAAGAGGTGGACAAGCTGGTAAGAAGGTCCCTGCTGTGTCTGGTGATACTGCTGGTGTTCATCTTCCTGACCACCTTCAGTCCCAGATACACCCTGCTGATAGGCATCACCCTGGCTGTCAACATCATCGTCGCATTCATATTCTACGTCCTGCTGGACATAGACATCCATATCTACTCCTTAGCCGGCATATCGATATCGCTGAGCATCATCATCGACAACTCGATTATCATGGTCTCGCACTACTCCTACTACCACGACAGGAAAGTGTTCTTAGCCATACTTGCCGCCCTGCTGACCACTATCGGCTCACTCGCCGTAATCTTCTTCCTGCCCGAGGAGCAGAAACAGATACTGTCCGATTTCTCGGCTGTAATCATCATCAACCTCAGCGTCTCGATGATAGTGGCCCTCTTCTTCGTACCGGCCCTGCTGGACTACCTGCCGGTCAAGTCGGAGAGCATATCCTTCTCCGTCAAGAGGCGCAGGAAGATAGTGCGCTTCTCCCAGAAGTACGAGAAATTCATCTATTACACCAAGCGGTTCAACTGGGCCGTCATCCTCTTCTTCCTCCTGGCCTTCGGCGGCTCGTTCATGCTCTTCCGCAAGAGCCTGGACGGTTTCGCCTCGATGTTCCGCCAGCCCGAGAGACCCACCCTGTCCATCAGCGCCGGACTGCCGGAAGGCTGTACAGTCCAGCAGCTCAACGAGATCATGGTCTACATGGAGAATTTCCTTTCCGGCTTCGACGAGATCAAGCTGTTCAGGACCCGCATCAGCTCCTACAGCTCGGGCAACATCACCGTAGAATTTACCGAAGAGGCCTTAGAGACCTCCTTCCCCTCCATCCTCAAGCAGCAGGTCATCCGCAAGGCCAATGACTACGGCGGGGCCAACTGGCAGGTTTACGGAGTGGATGACCAGAATTTCAGCAACTACGTGGGAGGCAGCATGTGGCGCAGCGGCGACATCGAGATGACCGGATACAACTATGACCTGCTGTACCGCTACTGCGAGGACTTAGTCGCACGGCTCTCGTCCAACCCCCGCGTCTCCGACCTGAGCATCGAGGGCAACACCAGCTCCATGGTCACCCGCGAGTACCTCATCTCCTACGACCATGACCGTATGTCCCTCTACAACATCAGCCCCTACTCCACATTCAGCACCCTGTCCGAGAGACTTTTCTCCAACCCTGCCGGCTCATACGTAGACGATGACGGCACCCTGATGGAAGTGAGAATAGTCTCCGACGACGCCGACAACTTCGACGTATGGCACCTGCAGAACGAGTACATCAGGATAGACAGCACCGACATCCGCTTCGCTGAGATAGGCTCGATAGACAGCCGCAACTCCGGCAACAACATCTACCGCGCCAACCAGGAGTACATCCTCCACGTCAGGTACAACTTCATCGGCTCCTCCAAGCTGGAGGACCGCCTCATGGAAAGCGAGATAGAGCGGCTCAACTCCGAGGTGCTGCCCATCGGCTTCAAAGCATCCTCACCTCAGTACGACTGGATGCAGAAAGCCAAGAAACAGTGGATACTGCTCATACTCATCACCGCCATCATCTACATGATCTGCGCCATACTCTTCGAGTCCCTGCTGCAGCCCCTAGCCATCATATCCCTGATACCGGTATCATTCATAGGAATCTTCCTGGTATTCCGCCTCACGGAGACGACCTTTGACCAGGGAGGCTTCGCGTCCATGATCATGCTTGCGGGTATCGTGGTCAACGCCGGCATCTACATCGTCAACGAGTACAACCGCATGCCGGCCCACCGCCGCAGTTTCGTGCGGGCCTACAACCACAAGATCATCCCGATATCGCTGACCATCCTCTCCACTGTGCTGGGTCTCGCGCCCTTCCTCATCGACGGCAAGGAAGAGGTATTCTGGTTTGCATTTGCCATCGGCACCATGGGCGGCATGCTCTTCTCGTACGCCGCTCTCATCGTGCTGCTGCCGATGATCATGCCCGGGAAAGCCGTTATTCCACCCGGTTGCGGTGGAAATGGGGAGCCGCGTAGAAAACGAAGCCGAGCAGGGAAACGAGGCTTAGGAAAGCTCCTGTCAGGTAGGCGTAGGAGAAAGACAGACGCTCCCCTATAATTCCTCCCAGCACCAGACCGATACCGATGCCTATGTCCCACGAGGTGAGATAGGTCGATGTCGCCGTACCGCGCTGGTCGTGCCGGCCGAGGTTGACGAACATGGTGTTGAAGGCCGGGAACATCGTACCGAAGCCGGCGCCGAGCACCAGTGCCGTGGTATAGAGCATTATCTCCGCCGCTCTTATCGAATGGGGCGCCACCCTCTCGCACAGGAAGAGGCTCAGGAAGCACAGTATCACCGGATAGAACGCGATGTGTATCACCTCCGTGATGTGACCGCGGTCCACCTGTTTGCCCGAGAACAGACGGGACACGGCCAGGCCGACGGCCATGCAGGTGAAGAACAGGCCCGTACCACCTGTGATACCCATGTGCTTGGCGTACATCGCCACGTATGTCGTGGTCATGCCGTAGGGTATCGAGAGCAGCAGCAGGTCTATGCCCAGGGGGATGCCCTTGAGCAGTATGAAACGGTCCAGGGAGATGGCCGTGCGCGGAACCGGCTGCTTCCTGGGCGTTCTGATACAGCAGGCGCAGATAAGGCCGGCCATACAGCAGCCCAGGGCGGTGATGAAGATGATGTCAAACGACACGTGGTCGTGCATGAACAGACCGGTCATCGGGCCGAGGGACATGGCTATGTTGTTGGCAAGCCCGTAGTAGCCCACGGCTTCCCCGCGTCGGGACGAGGGCGTGATGTCGATGACTATCGTGTTGCCCGCCACCGTCACGGTCCCGAACGAGAATCCGTGTACTATGCGCAGGACGATGAACATCAGCACCGTCCCGGTAACGATATAGCCTCCGAAAATCAGGGTAAATACCAGAAATGCCAGCAGATACAGCGGCTTGCGGGCAAATGTATCCAGCAGGTAGCCCGAGAACGGACGGACGGCCAGAGCGGCCACCGTGTAGCAGGCGAGAATCGCTCCCACAGCCCCCTCCGTGACTCCGAACTCTTCTACTAAATAAAATGGAAAAACCGGCATCAGCAGGTAGAAGCCGAAATACAGCAGGAAGTTCGCTGCGAGGATGAAGCAGTAGCCGGGAGAGACCAGCCTGTCTTTATGCGGTGTCATCGGGGTTGTCTTTTCTTATGTCCGTAGAAAAATGAATAAAGGATGCATCCGGCCAGCGCCAGAATGATGGCAAGGGAGGAGGCCAGGGAAATGTTCTTTCCGAGAGTGAAGGAACCGGGGTCATAGACAAATTCCACCTCGTGGTCCCCCTCGTCTATCAGCAGGGCCCGGAGGGTGTAGTCGGCGCGGAGGACGGGCACTTCCTCCCCGTCGATATAGGCCTTCCATCCTGCAGGGTAGTAAATCTCGCTGAATACGGCTAATCCGCGGGCAGCGGCCGACACATCGTAGCTCAGGCGGTTCGGGCTGTACTCTTTCAGGACAATGCGGCCTTCCGCAGCACCGGGATATTCGGCGGCAGTACCCTCTGCGGCCTGCGCGTCGAAGATGACGGCCTCCTGCGCGGGGTCAATCTCCCCGAGAGCGGCCATCTCCGCATCTGCGGTCGGTGCGGTGCGGGAGCGTTCCACGAACCAGGCATTGCCCAAAGCCTGGCTGTATGTCAGGGGATAGCTGTTCCCGTCGATGACGATGTACTTGGTGTTGAGCATGGCCAGGACGGGATAATACTTCAGGCCTCCCTCTATGTCGGCGATGGTGGAAGCCGTGGGGATAACGGCATTGATGTCCGAGGCCACGCGGCTCATCTCCGGTGCGATGTGGAAATCAATAAGATCCTGGTACCTCTGGAGCTTGGCGGGGCTGTAGCCGCCTACGGTCTTGTGGTGGTAGCTGACGATGGCGTCGTTGAAGGTATTGACGCTCAGGTCAAGGACGCGGTAGGACAGGTCGGTGTCCTGATGTATGGCGTTGTCCACAGGGCGGGGGTTGAACTGCGCGTCGAAATTGCGCTCGGTGACGAAATGGTCCTTGTTCAGATACCGCTTGTCCACTCCCCAGAGGTCTACGAGCAGCAGAACGCCGATAACGGCCACTGCCGGAAGAGCCTTCAGCTTCCGTTTCCATGCCGCGAAGAACACTCCTGCCGTCAGGAGGATGAAGATCAGCGAGCGGAAGGCGTCGGCGCGGAGAAGGCCGCGGCGGTCATCCTGGAGGGCACGGATGAGCTGCTCATTGCCTCCGAACACTGCGGCGTCCGTTGCGGAGGAGAAATCGCCCGCCAGGCCCGGGAAGAGGGCGAGGAGCAGGGAGAGGCCGCCCGTCACGCCGAGGGCCGTCAGCAGGCCGTTCCTCACCTTTTTCTCCGGAAGAGGGTCCTTGGCGAAGAGGGCCGCATTGACCCCGAGGATTCCCAGCAGGGGAACCGTCACCTGGAGGATGACCAGGATCATGGATACGGTCCTGAACTTATTGTACAGCGGGGCGTATTTGAAGAATATCTCGGAGAGCCACATGAAATGCGAGCCCCAGGCCAGCAGCAGGGCCAGGACCGAGACTCCCGCTATCCACCATTTGTAGCGGCCGCGGATAACGCAGAGGCCTAGGACGAAGAGGAAGAGGGAAACGGCGCCAAGATACATCGGGCCGGCGGTGAAGGGCTGGGGACCCCAGTACAGGGGCATGCCCTTGCGCATGGACTCGGCATTGACCCCGTAGGACTGCAGGGCCTTGAATGTCTCGGAGTCGCGGGAGAGCTCGCCGGAGGAGGAGCCGCCGTTAAGATTGGGTATAAGCAGGTTGAGAGTTTCCTCTATGCCGTAGGACCAGGCAGTGGCGTAGTCCAGCTTGAGGCCGTCGCCGGTCTGGTTGTGCTCGTCGTGGGTCAGCTCCGAGCCGCCGCGCATGGTGTACTCGGCATACTCGTAGGTGGGCAGGAGCTTGTTGGCGTTGGTGGCTATGCCGAGCAGGCCGCCTACCAGCACCAGGACGGAGGCCATGAGCCAGCGGCCTACCGGAGTGCTCAGGAACGGAGCCCGCTCCATTTTCCTCTGTGCCGCCACTGCTCCGCAGAACTCCGCGATAGCATATCCTATGACGATGAATGCCAGATAGTAGGTAATCTGCGGATGATTGGCCTTGATCTGGAAGCTCAGGGCCAGGGCGAACAGCACCGCTCCGAGCAGGGCCTTGCGCCGGTAGGCATAGACCAGAGCCGCGAGCACCCAGGGCATGAAGGCGATGGCCACCATCTTGGTATTGTGCCCGACCTGCATGATCTGCATGTTGTAGGAGCAGAATGTGACCGCAATGGCCCCTACCGCCGAAAGCCAGGGATTGGCCCCGAATGCTAAGAAGAGCAGGAAGCCGCCGAGCAGCGAGATAATCAGATAGCTGGGCGGACGCTGCCCCCAGAACAGCAGGTCGTAGAGCGGTGTGGTCGCATCCCCCTTGTACTGCACCGATATCTGCGTGGCCGGCATACCGCCGAACATCGACCCGGTCCACAGCGCCGGATCATCCGGGTGAGCCTCGTTCCACTCCAGGATCTCGTGCGACATCCCCTTCCACGAGGAGATATCCGACTGATTGACCACCTTGCCCTGCAGCACCTGCGGCGCATACGCATAGGCAATCACCACAAACCCCGCCACGATAATCACATACGGCAGGGCCTTTTTCAGTATTTCCTTGACATTCATATTTCTCACTGCTGATTTGACTTGTACTCGGACTGCAAAGATACTCTTTTTCCTCAAAGTAGACACACCACCTCCAGCATACTGACAACACTTTGACAGGAAAGCAGGGCCGCCACCATTTCCGACAAATGACCGAAAAATTTTTCCACTAACGACCGAATTTATGTAAGTTTGTGTAATGAAATTTATCTTTCTATCCCTACTTGTATTGTATGTGCCGCTGAATGCATACTGCAGACAAAGCCACATTGACTCCTTGAAAGGTGCTGATATGACTTTTTACAAATTATACTGTGACACCAAATATTCTGATACAGCAAATTCTATGGGCTACCTTGAGATTTTTCTCTCGGGTATAGACACATCCGTACACAGTCCGGCCATTGCCCGGATGTATGACGAACTGTCTGAGTATTATGAAAAGCAGTACATCTTCTCAAAGGCTATTGATAAAAAATCTGCATCCTTGAGAATCTACAATGCTCTGGGAGATGTTCTCAGCAGTGCTGAATGTCAATACAAAATAGGGATATGGTACTATGAAAAAGGACTGTACCACAAATCTTTGGAATACGCCGATATGGCCCTGCGCAACTTTACGAAAAACGGAAATAAGAAGAGAATCATGGACTGCTGGAATCCTTCCCGAGAATACTCAGGACAAAACCATCACATGGAGCAGTTCCGATACTGAGACAGCCTCGGTAGATGAGAACGGACTGATAACCGGCATAGCAAAAGGAGATGCGGTAATCACCGCTTCCATAGCAGACATCAAGGCAGAATGCATGGTACATGTAACGGAAACCTTAACTGCTGCAAATGTCGGGGATTGGTACTATTCTGACGGCACATGGTCCACTGAGCTGGATCCGTCAAAGACTCCGGTTGCCCTTGTTTTCTGGGCCGGAGACCCCACCGCTCATGACGCTGCTCTAAAAAATGACCATCCTGACTGCACCCACGGACTGGCAGTAGCCCTCTCAGGAGATGAACCCTATATGTTCTGGCCTCTCTACGCCGGTTATGGCATGATGTTGGACGACTACCGCCTGGAAAAAGGAATGGACTTAGAAAGCACGCAAGGAGGAACAGCTCGTTGACAACCGAGACTTCCTGAACACTGTTCTGAATGCAGTTCCAGAAGCTCAGAAACTGCAGGCTGAATATACAACTCCTCCACAGAAATTACCATCGGACAGATTTACCAGTTGAATTTCTATGACGGCAACTGCATGTGGGGATACAATGACTGGTCCAATGGGCAGAGAAACAGATTTGTTCTGGCATTTTGACACGCAATAAATAAGAAAACAATCGCCTTTATAGCTGTCGCGTCAGCATTTATTCTGCTGGCCGGCAGCTGTGATGAGCGGCCTGACGGCGAAAACACATCCACTTCAGAACCATTCCAGGTAAAGATAGATACAGTAACAGAAACATCTGTATGTGCTGCTATAACTCCTTCAGATATGAACATGCCATATACTGTCATGTCCATAGATAAAGTGTACTACGATGAGTTCCCGGATGATCGGACCATGTTCGGGATGATGGTGGAGCAATACTCCTTTCTGGCACAGTCACGCGGCATGCGGCTTCAGGATTTCCTCAATGAATATATCCTTAGGCATGGAGAAAGCACTATCACTGTTGAGGATCTTTCTGTCCATTCCGAATACTACCTCCTGACTGTAGGATTGTCCCAGGATGGGGAACAGCTTTCAGAACTCATCAAGACCCCGTTCTCGACATCCGACATTAAGGACTCGGGCGTAACATTCGATATTCAATTGAGCACTGTCAATACCGACATATCGGTTGAAATTGTACCATCTGACGAAACCGCCAGATATTACTGGGGAATCGTGGAGTCTTCCTGGGTTGAGGAGAGCGGTCGCAGTATTAAGGACATACTGCAGGAATCCATCTCTTTCCTCCTGTCCGAAGGTGAGAGCATAGATGATATCACCACCGCCGGCCGCACGGAGCACCAATGGTCCATGCAGGCAGAGACAGAATACATCGTATACGCCTTTACAGTAACTGGCACCGGTCTGATAAATTCCGATGTACATACGGAGACAGTTGTAACCAACATACCCGCACCCTCTGAGAATATCCTGACAATCACAGTTTCAAACATAGGACCGGACTATGCCGACTATAGAGTCACGGCTACTACTGCCGATCCCTACGTTTTTCTGGTAGAGGCATCATCAAAATGGAAAGGGATGGAGGATTCTGATATTCCGAACACACTTACAGAGCAATCTGATTTCAACGATCAGACCAACGTATGGGACATTGACGGCACTTTAACAGGGTTACTTCCTGACACAGAGTACTATGCCATGGCCTTCGGATATAAATCCGGAGGAGCTACGACAAGCCTGGTAAAGTTTGTTTTCAGAACAGCCACTGCGCAATAAGACATACGACTTCGACATCGATATTTTCAACACCAATGCTGTCAGCACTCAGATGCAGAGCCACTCGTATGCCGGCAATATTTTTACCAGACTGCCGTCAGACTCCACGGTTTCCCGTTCATGGTCTGTTATGAGACATAGATTATTGCAGCCCGTATCTTTGGATGCAGCAAAAAGGCCACGGAGCTCCCGCTTCCTGGTCTTTTCCTTACTGATGTCATAGCAGACCTGATAGATCTCCTCCGCTTTATTGCCTTTGCTTACGATGAAATCTGCCTCGTAGCCATCGTTGTTCCTGAAATAATAAATATCCCTTCCTATGGGACGGTTCCTGCGCAGCAATTCCAGATAAACGACGGATTCAAGTCTCCAACCCAGATTTTCTCCCACAAAAGCATCAGCCCGCCCGTCCATCAAGGCCACGTCTACAGGATAGACTTTCTCCTCCCTGATACGCTGCCGGCTTTTGGGAGAATACCGTCTGACACTTAAGAGCAGATATGCCTGCTCTAAAAATCCGATGTACTTGTCCGCCGTATGGTGCGATCCAAGGCCGAATTGCTCTGCAAGAGAATTCGTCGCCACTATTACAGGCGCCACATTGAGAAGATGGTGTGAAAGCCGCTCAAAGGCTTCCTCGTAACGGATCCTGTACCTTTGCTCTATATCCCTCTTCAAGATGTTTTCCACCAAGGTGTTAATATACCTCGTTTTGTTCTTTTTCTTCATAAGTTCCGGAAATCCTCCCTGGTGGAGATATTCATCAAAGGCCGCTCTGAGAAATGCTTCTTCTTTCGTAGTATGGACAACAGTATTGACACCCTTGTACATGCAATATTCCTGAAAAGAAAAGGGAAACAGCTCAGTAGGCTCATACCTGCCTGTAAGGTGTGTGGCGAGTTCCCCGCCCAGAAGTCTAGCATTGGAGCCAGTCACGAGAACGTGCATCTTCTGCCGGAGAAGCCTGTTCACGAATAGATGCCAGCCTTCGACATTCTGAATCTCATCAAGAAACAGGTATCTGAAATCTCCGTATATTTTGTACAGTACCTCCATAATCAAGTTGAATTCCGAAGACTGCATGCCATCAAGTCTCTCATCATCGAAGTTGACGTAGGCAAATTTTTCCCCCTGCTGCTTCAGCACACTATAACACATTGTAGACTTGCCGCTTCTGCGGACACCCAGGACAACCTGCGCCATGCTGCTTTCCATATCTATCTGCTCTTCCTCCCTTCGGGGGCAGAGGTATTCATCAGCATTACCGCTTATTTCCTGGTACTGTTCATACAAAACCTGCTCTATGATTCTTTTGTCCAACATATTGTTTTGATTTTCAAGCACACAAATATAAGAATTTCTCGTCAAACTGCCATATTCAGGAAATTTTTCGACTTTAAACTGCCATATTCAGGAAGTTTTAAGGCAGACAAACTGCCATATTCAGGAAGTTTTCGTGCGGATGCGGAGGAAGGAGTGACCTTCCC
>DHKFR23501__coassemble_872_pt1 | contig 28427 bp, 27 predicted proteins | sample DHKFR23501__metabat2_low_PE_038 | metagenome-assembled genome bin DHKFR23501
AGGTAGCCGCCGCCCCTTAGAGCCCTCGGAGGTTGTTCCTCCGGGGGCTTTTTTTTTATGTCTTCGTGTGTCAGCGGCCCGTGGCGTCGTCCGTGATAGGGCTCCAAGGGGCGCGTGTCTACCCCATCCCACCGCCCTTCCCTCGGGGAAGGGGGCTGGTCGCTGCGCTCCGATGGGCCATCCAAGGATGTGCGTGTGTCGGGGTCGTACATCGCCTTTAACTACTTTTTATCGGGCTGATGCAAGTTTGCTTTAATGTTGACAATCAGGATGCTCCGGACAATACCCCCAGCCGTAAGGCTTCTCAAAATGCTTACGGTGGGAGTGCTATTTTAAACTCGCTGGATATCATTGCATTATAAAAAGAAGACCAGCCCGATAAAATATAGTTGAGAACTCCTTTTCAGACTGGTCAACATCTATGTCTCAGAGGAACTATTTGGGTTGGATGGTGGACCAGATGCGTATGGCGGTCGGAATGGGAGAAGAGGTGGGTTTGGAAGGATAGGCGTTCTTACGCAGGGTCCAGGGCTCTTCGAGGGAGTAGTAGTCGATGGAGATGGCGGGGTCGGGCCCAGTGGGATCGGCCAGAAGCCTGTCAAGCCAGGTTTTCCAGCGAAGGTAGTAGAAATCGGCCAGTAGGCCGGACCATTCCTTGTGGGCGTAGTCATGCAGCCCGCCGGTGTCGGAGGCGGTGCGGTTGCCCCATGTGGTTATCTGGACGCGGGCGTTCCACTCAAGCCAGTCTTTCATGGCTTCATCCCCGCCTAAAGCCCTGGCCTGTGCAGTCCAGTTGCCTACCATAAACTCTGTCCGCGAGGCCAGCAGGCTGTCCTGGAGCAGAATCAGGGTCAGGAAGTTTTCTCCATATGAGCGCAGTGCCGCTGTGTCACGGCTGTTATATGCCTGTTGGATAGCCTTGTAAGTAAGTCTGCCCTTTTCAGCTATGGCCTGACGTACGATGTCCACCAGATCGTATTCAAAGTTATCACATCCGGCAAAATCAGGAGCAGCCTGAACCATGAGGTCTGCAGCCATGATTACATCCTGCGGGTCGTAGTAGTCCGACATCTCGGACCAGGAAGAAGCCTGGTAGGTGTTCAGGGACGGACGTGCGCAGAAGATGGATTCGTGGGTGCCCTGCTGGGTGGAGGCGGCGGGACATTCGTAGATAGACCGTGCCAGCAGCCTCCATGCCTGCAGAACCTCCGGAGTGATGCGGCCGTAACGGGCGCGGATATATCCCTGCAGCCATTCGTCCTTGGAAAAATGCTCCGGGCGCCAGGGCAGTTCGCAGAGCAGTTCGTACATCACCGGATTGTTCTCTATTCCCTCCATTGTCAGGCCTACGCCAAGCATTGTCCCTGAGAAACGGCTGGAGTCCGCTTTGTAGTATTCGTCTATGACGTGCTGCATTTTGCCGTGGAGGCCTACATTGCCTCCGAAGTTGAGCAGCATGCAGTAGAGCCAGTCGTGTCCGTCGAAACCTTCCGGGCGGTACCACGATGAGGAGGGATCTCCCCACTGCGGCCGGCTTTCGGAGTAGAGGTCGAGGACGAGCATGTCCCCGCGGGGTAAGGAGCTGATCATCGCAGGGCGTGGATTGGCACCCCAGGCCTGCACTACCCATTTTGCACCGGGGCTGTGGCGCTGCATGGCGGAGTGGATGGCGATTCCTGCCGCCTCAAGATTGACGCCGGATGTGCGGCCTCCCTCGTGGAATGGATCCATGCTGTAGAAGCGGGCCTTGCCGAAGAGTTTTTCCAGCTCCTCGTAGTAGATATCGGCTATTTTCTGGAAATTCCCGTCTTCGGGCTGCAGGAATGCGGGACGGTGGTATCCCTGCCACAGTCCAGGGTCCGCAACATTCAGCCCGAGACGCTCCGCTGCGTCGTGCGGCAGCATTCCGGAGTATCCCGGGAGGACCGGCTCGATTCCCAGCTCAGCCATGCGGGAGAGGATTTTCTTCTGGAGCTCAGTATTCCGGGCGTACCATGAGGAGGGATTGGGGCCGCCCCAGCCTTCGAGATTGTTCATCAGCCACCAGGCCTGGAATGCGGGCCCGGCAATAAATTCCGAGGCATCGGAATCCGAATAGCCGAGGCGGCGGAGGACATTCAGCCACAGGGCGTCAGAACCGACAGCAGCGAGACACAGGTTGATGCCGTGGAGGGCCATCCAGTCGAGCTCCTGTTCCCAGCGGGCCCAGTCCCAGAAGGCCATGGAGTAGGAGAATGTGCAGTAATTGAGATAATAGCGGTATTGCGAGCGGGTGGTACGGCGCTCCGGTGCGGGTACAGGGGGCAGTTCTGCCGGAAGCTCCGCATGCATGCAGTTCCAGCTCAGGTGAATGCCGGCATAATATTTCAGGTACCAGTTGAGTCCTGCCGCTGCATTGACAGGGCTGTCAGCGGATATGGAGATGCGGCCGTCGGGAGTCTGTCCCAGCTCGAAGAAATGCCCGGATGCGGCAGTGTCGATCAGGATGGAAAAATGCCGCGCTGCGCCTGGACTGATCCGTTCAATCAGGGAGTATACAGGAGCGGAAAGCGACCTGTTTCCGTGGCGTGTCGCGTGCAGGATCTGTGTATGGGCAGTGGTGCAGAGCAGGAAGAACGCTATGACAATAATGGGTATTGGGCTGTTTCGTCTCATAGGCTGAAAGATTAATTATTGATGTTGCTGTTTATGGTGGCGTGGGAGTTTAGGAAACATTTTTCTGAAACGTGTCATGTGCAGCGTGATGCTGCCTCCGGCGATGACCAGAGTGACTGCGGTCAGGATCATAACGATGCCGAACCCTTCCCTGGCGGTCATACGTTCACCGAATACCGTGATTCCGAAAATAATAGCAGTAACCGGTTCCAGAGCTCCGAGAATGGCGGTGGGAGTTGAGCCGATGTACTGTATGGCGCTGGTGGTGCAGAGGAAAGAGATGGCTGTGGGAAAGACCGACAGTGCCAGGACATTTGCCCACATGTACCATTTGGACGGCACTGTAAGTTCTACGCCGGTCAGGAGCCGGATGATGAAAAGCGACACTCCGAAAACCAGCACATAGAATGTCACCGTAAGAGTAGCGGTGTTCTTGAGGACAGTCTGATTGATACCTACTATATATATGGCGTAGGTCAGGGCGGATGCAAGGGCCAGGACAGTGCCGGTCAGGCTCAGGGTGGCTCCGTCCGGACCTTTGTAGAGCAGTGCGATGCCAGCCAGGGCCAATGCCATGCACAGGGCAGTCTGTAGGCTGATTTTCTCCTTGAATACCAGAGCCATGATGACTGCTACCATTATAGGATAAACGAAAAGGATGGTGGATGCGATACCTGCTTCCATAAAGTTGTAGCTCTGGAACAGGGTTAAGGATGATATTGCGACCAGCAGTCCCATGATGACCAGAGTGACGGTTTCTTTCCCGGATACCCGGAATGAGCGTCCCCTGGCCTTTATCATGACGGCCAGAATCGGGATGGCCATGAGATAGCGGAAGAACAGAACTGATTCGGGATTCATACCGTTGTTGTAGAGGGGAAGGGCAAAGAGCGGATTCATGCCGTAGGTAGCGGCGGCCACGGCTCCAAGTATGTATCCTTTTGTTTTGTTATTCATCGATGTGGTATTATGCTGCAAATGTAGTAATTCTATATTTGGATAATAGTAACTGATTTCATATTTTTGCAGATTATCCGGAAACTGAAAAATTAAATGGAAAATATGTCAGAACAGCAGAACATTCAGCAGACTGAGATTAAGTCTGGAGAAATTCAGGAACAGGAGATAGACCTGATAGCTCTGGTTAAGAGACTTTGGAAAAAGAGAAAATTTGTAATCTACGTTACTGGAGCCTTTATGGTTCTCGGCCTGTTGGTTGCCCTGTTCTCCGCGAAGGAATATACTGCGGGCGCTACGTTTGTTCCCCAGACAGGAGGTGAGGGCGGTGTCAGTTCATCCGTCTCCTCTCTCGCTTCTCTGGCCGGCATCAACCTGAGCGATATGGGCGGAGGAGAGTCCATGTCGCCTACAGTTTACCCGCAGCTGCTCTCCAACGTGGATTATATCAAGGACTTGATGTATACACCTGTTAAGTTTCAGGAGTGGCCAGAGAAAGTCACTCTGTTTGACTACTATACAAATGAAGAATACAACAAGCCCACGTTCTTCGGTACGATAAAGAAGTATACCATAGGACTTCCCGGTGTAATTATCGGAGCCATCAAAGGAGATGACGGGGAAGTCGGCGGAGCCGCTGACAGCAATCTCAAGACTTTGACGGAAGACGAATATACCTGCATGAAGACTCTTACCCAGCAGATATCCATAACGATTAATGACAAGGACGGCTATATAGATCTTTCGGCCAGAATGCCGGAGCCCGTAGCGGCAGCCGAGCTGGCGACCGCGGCCTTTAACCTTCTCGAGAAGTACATCACTGAGTACAAGATACAGAAGGCTCAGTCCGACCTCAATTTCGTCAACGAGAGGCTTGAGGAGGCCAGGGCTGATTTTGAGAAAAAGCAGCTGGCTTATGCAAAGTACACCGATGCCAACAGGAGCACTTCGGCAGCTACTGCCCAGATCGAGGGCAACCGGCTGAGGCAGGAGTATGACCTCGCGCATACGATCTATCAGGAACTGGCACGCCAGCAGGTCAATGCCGAACTGAGGGTTAAGGAGGATACTCCGGTCCTGTCGGTAATCAAGCCGATAGTCGTTCCCGTAGAGAAGTCAAAGCCCAAGAGGGCCATAATACTGATAGCCTTTACATTCCTTGGCGGCTGCCTTGGCTGTGCCGGTGTTTTCGGCCTGGATTTTCTCAAGCATCAGGGTTCGGCCTGGCCTGCACGATGGAGGACCGAGGAAGAAGAGGAGGCTGAGAAGAGCGGGAAAGAAAAGGAGGAGGTTGCGTAATGTCATGGTTCAGCAGGAAAAATCGCGATAAGGAGGAAGTCCGTCGTGATAAGGAATCTTTGGACAGGGGATTGGAAAAGACCAAGCGCGGTCTTTTTGACAGGATCTCACGGGCAGTTGCAGGCAAATCAAAAGTGGACGATGATGTGCTCGACGGTATTGAGGATGCACTGATTGCATCTGACGTGGGCGTGGATACGACTCTCAGGATTATTGATATGCTGGAGGAGAGAGTCGCAAGGGACAAATACATGAATGCCGCAGAGCTCCGCTCGATACTCAAGGAGGAGATGGCTTCCTTGCTGGACGTTAAGGGAAAGGAGGATGTTCCGGTTTTCGATTTTTCAAAGAAGCCTTATGTTATAATGGTCGTCGGAGTGAACGGCGTGGGCAAGACTACGACCATCGGTAAACTGGCTGCCAATCTCAAGGCCTCAGGAAAGAAAGTGATGCTGGGAGCTGCCGATACATTCCGGGCGGCGGCAGTGGACCAGCTGGTGATATGGAGCGAGAGGGCGGGAGTTCCCATCGTCAAGCAGAGCATGGGGGCTGATCCGGCCTCAGTGGCGTTTGATACCGTGAAATCGGCAGTGGCGCAGGATATGGACGTAGTTCTCATAGATACCGCCGGTCGTCTTCATAACAAGGTCAACCTGATGAACGAGCTGACAAAGATCCGCAACGTCATGAGGAAGGTTGTTCCTGATGCTCCCCATGAGGTACTTCTGGTGCTCGACGGCTCTACAGGACAGAATGCATTCATCCAGGCCCGGGAGTTCACAAAGGCGACGGATGTGACGGCCCTGGCTGTTACGAAACTGGACGGTACGGCCAAGGGAGGAGTAGTGCTGGGCATAGCTGACCAGTTCAATATTCCTGTGAAGTTCATAGGAGTGGGAGAGGGCATCGAAGATCTTCAGATATTTGACAAGAAGGCTTTCGTAGATTCTTTATTTGATTAAAGTCTAAGAGTTTCAATATTTTAGAAAATGAATATTTCTTATAATTGGCTGAAAGAGTATGTCTCTTTCGATCTCTCTCCTGAGAGAGTCGCCCAGATTCTGACATTTATCGGTCTGGAAGTGGAGGAAATCAGTACAGTGGAGGATATTCCCGGAGGTCTGGAGGGTGTGGTGGTAGCTGAAGTCGTGGAATGTGAGCCGCATCCGGATTCGGACCATCTCAATATAACAAAGGTAAGAGCTTCCCAGGGAGGAGAGCTCCTCCAGGTGGTCTGCGGAGCTCCAAATGTGGCTGCCGGACAGAAAGTCCTGCTGGCTACAGTGGGAACAGCTCTTCCTGCTCCCGACGGATCCAGATTCAAAATCAAGAAATCCAAAATACGCGGAGTGGAATCATTCGGAATGATCTGCGCCGAGGATGAGCTGGGAATAGGAGCGTCCCACGACGGTATCATGGTACTTGATCCGGAGGCTGCGGTAGGTACGCCCGCCAGGGAATACCTGCATCTCGGATCGGATACGGTCTTTACTATCGGATTGACTCCCAACAGGGTGGACGGTGCCTCGCATATAGGAGTGGCCCGTGATCTCTCGGCCTGGCTCAGGCTAAATGGGCTTGGTGGGGAGATGACTCTTCCCGATGTGTCCTCGTTCCGTGAGGGAGAGGGCGAGTCTATACCGGTGGAGGTCATAAGTAACGACGGTGCGCCCCGTTATATGGGTGTGACAATGAAGGATGTAAAGGTAGGTCCTTCTCCGGAATGGCTTCAGAAAAAGCTTCTGGCCGTGGGACTTCGTCCCATTAACAATGTCGTGGACATCACCAACTTTATTCTTATGGAGACGGGTCAGCCGCTGCATGCTTTCGATGCTTCAAGGATTGCCGGAGGAAAGGTTGTGGTGCGCCGCGCCGCAGAAGGGGAAAAGTTTGTCACTCTTGACGGAGCGGAGCATACCCTCTCGGACCGGGACCTCATGATATGCAATGCGGAGAAGCCGATGTGTATCGCGGGAATATTCGGTGGCCTTGAATCAGGCATTACGGAAACAACGACATCCGTATTCCTGGAGAGCGCATATTTCAATCCTACATCTATCCGTAAGACTTCCAAGCGTCTTGGAATCAAGACAGATGCCTCCTTCAGATATGAGCGCGGCGCGGATCCTGAGATGGTTCCATACGCCGGTATGCGGGCAGCCCTGCTCATGCAGGAGCTTGCCGGAGCCAAGGTGTCGGGCTGTGTACGGGAAGTTTATCCCGAGAAAATAGAGCGGAAGAGTGTCAGCCTCAGCTTTGCCCGTATGGAGGCGCTGATAGGTAAGAAAATAGGAGCGGAAACTATACTCAATATATTGAGATATATGGATTTCGGCATTCTCTCTTCTGATGCGGAGGGTGCTGAGGTCACGGTTCCGACCTACAAGGTGGATGTATACCGGGAGTGCGATGTGGTGGAGGAGGTTCTGCGTATCTATGGTTATGACAATGTCGAGATGCCCGACAGGATAGTATCCTCCTATGACAATACACCCAATCCGGATCCGGAGGCAGTCCGCGTAAAGGTCTGTAACCTGCTGGCAGCCAACGGATTCATGGAGTGCATGAACAACTCCCTGACCAAGGCGGACTATTACGCCGGCCTGAAGACCTGGCCCAGGGAAAATCTGCCTATGGTGCTCAACCCTCTCAGCTCAGACCTGAACGCCATGCGTCAGACTTTGCTCTTCAGCGGCCTGGAGGTAATCGCCTACAATCTCAACCGTCAGTCAGGCGATCTCAAGCTCTTCGAGATGGGAAATGTCTACCGTTACGAGCCCAAAGGGGAGGAGAATCCCGTTAACAATCTGGCTTCCTACAGCGAGCAGATGCATCTGTCGATGTTCATAGTCGGTAAGGGTGCGCAGTACTGGCGGAACTCTGTCGGTGCGGGACACTTTTTCATGCTCAAGGGCTATGTCGAGCTGCTTCTTCGCCGTCTCGGAGTCAATCTGTACCACCTGGACTGCGCTCCGGCTCCCTCCGACCTATTCTCGGAAGGCCTGATGTATACGGTACCCGCTTCCGGTAAGCCGCTGGTTATGCTCGGAACAGTAGCACCTTCCCGCCTGCGGCAGTTTGATATCAAGCTACCGGTTTTTGCCGCGGAGATTAACTGGAACCTGCTCGTCAAGCATTATCTTAAGACCAAGGTGCTGTACAAGGAGTTGCCTCAGTATCCCGAGGTACGCCGCGACCTGGCCCTGCTGCTGGATGAGAATGTCACTTTCGCGGATATCCGCAGGGCGGCGTTTGCCGCTGAGAAGAGGCTCCTGCGCAAGGTTGTCCTCTTCGATGTATACCGCGGGGACAAGATACCTGCCGGCAAGAAGCAGTACGCTGTCAGCCTGACCTTCCAGGACTACGAGAAGACTCTTACAGACAAGTATGTAGAGCAGATGACAGGCCGTATCCTTGACGTCCTTTCCCGACAGTTCGGAGCGTCCCTGCGATAGAGAATCATACAGACGGCATAAAAAACAGCCTTCCCGAAAATTCAGGGAAGGCTGTTTTTTGAATGTGCCGGTGCCGTTAGAAACGGTAGCGGACGCTGAAATTAGGGATAAGGTACCCTCCGATATAGAAATGATGGTCGGGCCGGCTGTTGAACCCGAACATGATTCTGTGGTCTATGGACAGCTCGAGGGGGAACCAGAAAGTGTAGGAGAGACCGATATTGCCGCCGGTTCCGATCAGGAAGGAGCCTTCTCCGTCACTTACTTGACCACCTATTGTGGCGCCGGGACCTGCGTACCAAGCCCATGTTCCCTTGGAGGTCCAGTGCGGTTGGGCGAAAACAAAGTCATAGATGGCTGTTGCAGAAAAATCAAGAGCGGCACCGTTGATCTGATTGAGAGGTAACTCGAATCCGAGGTCGAGCTCGACGAAATCCGCATTTCTTACAAAATGCTGGTAGCTGAATTCAAGACCGCTGCCAAACCTGGCACCGATGGCGCGTGGTTGGGCATACACGGCTGCCGCTGTGAAAAGGGCAACGGCAAGAATGATAAATCTCTTCATTTTTTGATGATTTAGATTATTAGTAATATGGATTAGAAGTATGTTACAGATGATTTTTCTATCTCGGAGATAATCGAGTTGGCCACCCGGCTGGCTCCGAAACGAAGGAGCTTTGGCGTGAGCCATTCTTCACCGAGGATGGTCTCGGCTATCGCATAGTAGACGGCAGCGTCCTTTGCCGTGGAAATGCCTCCGGCCGGCTTGAATCCTATGCGGCGGCCGGTTTTTTCAAAATAGTCCTTAATGCAGCCGCACATGACTATGGCTGCGAAAGGGGTGGCGGCCGGCTCCATTTTCCCAGTGGAGGTCTTGATAAAGTCGGCGCCCGACTCCATGGCCAGGAATGCGGCTTCCCTTATCATTTCCCCGTCGGCGAGGGCCCCTGTCTCGAGAATCACCTTCAGGATGCGTCCTTCGGTCACCTCCCTGACAGCCCGTATCTCGGCTTCGCAGCGGCTCAGGTCACGGTCGAGAAAACTATTGAGTGCCAAGACTATATCTACTTCATCGGCACCGTCCTCCACTGCCATGCGGCTCTCCAGTACCTTTACTTCCAGAAAACTTTGGGAAGCAGGAAAACATCCGGCCACTACCGTAGTGTCCACGCCTGGAACTTTCAGGGTTTCCTTGACAGTTCTTGCGAAATTGGGGTACACGCAGATGGAGGCCGGGAGCGGGTAGTCAGGGAAGCGCTCCTGAAACGCGTTGACCTTTCCTACCAGCCTGGTTATGCCGGAACGGGTGTCCGTCGGCTTGAGTGAGGTCAGGTCGGTCATGCCGAGGCAGGCTTTCAGCACGTCTGACGTCATCCAGTGGCTGAGATTGTCATGGATGGCCTTTATTCTACTTTCGATTGCGTCCATTGTATTGTCTATTCTCTATTTTTAGTGTCGATGATAATGGTCACCGGGCCATCATTGACGATGGTGACTTTCATATCTGCTCCAAAGATACCTTTTTTGACCTGCTTTCCCAAAATATTTTCCAACACTGTGAGAAATTTTTCATACAGCGGAACGGATATCCCGGGTGCTGCGGCCCTGATGTAGGACGGGCGGTTTCCCTTCCTGGTGGAGGCATACAGGGTAAACTGGCTAATTACCAGAATATCCCCTCCGATGTCCATTACTGACCTGTTCATTACTCCGTTGTCGTCATCGAATATGCGGAGATTCACTATCTTCCGGCAGAGCCAATCTATATCCTCGTCTGAGTCTCCTTCAGTGATGCCTATCAGGATGTTCAGGCCGAGGCCTATCTCTCCGTGGCAGACGTCTCCGATGACTACCGAGGAACTGCTCACTCTCTGGATTACCGCTCTCATCAGCCTCTGACCTGAACTGTTATGCCGGCAGCCTTGAGGGGAGCGGCAATAGCTTCCATCTCCTCCACCGTGACTTTCTCAAGGCCCTGGGCGGGAGTTTCCCTGTCGATAGTGTACATCATCACCTCACGGGGTCTGAGGCTCAGGACAATCTCTCTCCAAGGCACAACACTCTCATCACAGGTCAGGTCAATCCGGCGTCCTCCGATATTGCCCTTCAGAAACATGGTCTGGAGGATGAAATTGCCGTTGAAGTGCCTGAGGTTCTCCACGGTCTCCTTGAGTGAGTAGTGCCCTACAGGGTTGTCCACCAAGCGGATGTATTCCTCCAGTCCGCTGTCAATCTTAAGAATGGGATTGGTGACTTTCATAAGGGCCTCGCGTATCTCCCTGCGGCCGGTCATGGAGGCGTTGGACAGGACTGATACGGCGGCGGAGGGGAAATACCGGTCGCGCATCTGAAGCGTGAAGTCGATGATCTCCGGGAAATCAGGATGAAGGGTGGGCTCTCCGTTGCCGGAGAATGTGATGGTGTCCACCGGCGTGCCCTCGTCATGCAGCTGGGCGAAACGTTCCTGCATCCGTGCGAAGACGGCTTCCTTGGCGGGGATGGTGCTGTCGGCCCTGCCGTCCTTGTTCCATCCGCACTCGCAGTAGACGCAGTCGAAGGAACAGATTTTTCCGTTGTCAGGTAAAAGATTGATGCCTAAAGAGTTCCCTAAGCGGCGACTCTTGATCGGTCCGAAGACTATTTTGTGAAAAAGTATTGTGGACATGATGATGGTGCTGTTTATGTCAGGTCAATATCAGAGCAGCCTTCTGGAAGTGCTTTCCGGAGTGAGCTGCATGGTGCCGAAGTCCACTGCGTCGATGAGCACGGCTCCCGGACGCTTTCCGCAGTCGAAGGAACCCAGCTCTGCATCCTTGCCCAGGGCGGCGGCTCCGTTGAGACAGGCCCAGGTCAGGATGGTCTGGAGGGGAATCTGCGGATAGCGGCGGTGTATGCATTTGAATTCCTCTACCATCGACAGGACATGGTTGGAGGAAAGACTGTCGGTGCCGACAGCAATGCGTACGCCCATGCTCATGAGCAGCGGAAGGTCAGCCATCGTTCTGTGAATGAATAAGTTGGAAAGAGGGCAGGTGACCCAGGTGCAGTTGTGGAGAAGGTTCTCTGCCGCGCGGATACTGTCTTCGCGTGAGACAGTGTTGTGTATGAGCAGGATGTGCTCGTCGAAGGGGGCCTGGTGGACCTTCTGCAGCTGGTCCAGGAAATGGAAGACGGCCGGTCTGCCGGTAGCCGGAGCCACGCTGAGATGCCGGTTTGTGTAATTCTCGTAGAGCGGTCCCCTGTGGAAGCCTATCATATCGTCCTCTTCCGGGGATTCCTGGTTGTGGTAAGATATGAAGCCGGCTTTCAGTCCCTCTGCGGATGCCATCCTGAGCAGGTCAGGACTCATTGTGTAGGGCGAATGGGGGGTGACGGCGGCGTCCAGTCCTGAGGTCTCAGCCTTTTTGACCAGTTTCAGGGCATCGGCTATGACGGCCGGAGCATCCTCAGGTTCGCTGCCGAAGACCTCCACGAAGGTTCTGGTGTACATCGGCCCTTCGCTTTTCATGGCGAAGCTCTCATCGCAGTTGGAGATGTCGGCCATGGCACTGACTCCTTCCGCGTACAGTTTTGCGAACTGATGCCGCATGGCTTTCTGCCGCTCATCAGCGGGTGCTGACTCGCGCAGGGCGTTGATCTGGTCGATGAAGCCGGACATACCCGTAGCCTCGCGGAATTTTCCCGCCAGGTGGGACAGCTCGATGTGGCAGTGGGCATTGGTGAATCCGGGTACCAGTATTCCGTTGTAGAACTCCGTGCTGCCGGTCTCATCCGTGAGCCGGCCGATGCCGAGGACAGTTCCGTCCCGGTCGAAATCCACATAGCCGTTACGGATGGGGTCCGAGGTTATGGGGAATATGTAATTGGCTGCGATTCTTCTCATAAAGCAGATTTGTTGTTTATTCTTTCTTTCTGGTTGCCGAGACAGAGGATACCGTCTGTATGTTCTGTTTCACAAGGCTGCTCACTTTATTTTTCGTTTTACCGTTCTTCTCTGTGTCTTCCGCATCTTTCTCCTTTTCCTCCTTCTCTTTCTTCAGAGCCTCGATACGCTCCTGTTCCTTTATGCGCAGCTCCTCCATGAATCCGGGTGTCCGGTAGAATGCGAAGTCGATGTCTGACATTACGGCGGAATCGGAGAAGATAAGGAAAGGTATCTGCGGACGCTCCATGAAAGCGGAGTCGGGCAGGGGAGAGGAGGGTACGGCGGTATCTGCCTGGAAGAACATCATCCTTAGAGCCTTGTAGAACGGGCCGGAGCTGATGCCGTCCGCGGTGATGATCTCCAGGGAGTCGGGTATCGACCATTTCGCCTGACGTTTGCCTTCTGCCTCCAGTATTACTTTCAGCCTGGCTTCCCTCTTTTCAAGCAGGAGCTTTGTCTCCTCGAATATCTCCTGGAATTCCTCAAGTTCCTGCAGGTAGTAGTCAACGCTTCGGATATAGTCCTCAAAAGAGTATCCGTACTTGTTGAAGACCGGCTCGTAGACCCGCAGCGTGTCGCTCATCCTGCGGAATATGCGGTCGCTCTTTACAGCCTCGTCGGTCATGTACATATCGTAGTATATCCTGGCCATGTCATCTTTTGGAATGACACCGCGCGGTCTGCACGACGCTAGGACCAGAGCGGCGGTGAGGAGGGTCAGCAGGATTATGCATGTCTTTCGGAGCATATTTTCTCAGTGGCTTGTTTCAATGCGCAAATATAAGTTTTATTCTTTATCTTTGCATCCACATTGAGAAGCTATGCTGATACGTCCGCCCAGATTGCTCGCTAAGATATACCCGTCGTTCATATGGTCTTTTCCGAAGGAAAGGGAGGGACTGTTTCTTACATTCGATGACGGCCCCTGCCCTCAGGTGACTCCGTGGGTGCTGGACGAGCTGGACAGATGGGGCGCCAAGGCCACTTTCTTCTGCATCGGCAAGAATGTGGAGCTGTATCCGGATCTGTTTGCGGAGATAGTGCGCCGGGGGCATTCTACGGGATGTCATTCCTACAGCCATGTCAAGGGCTGGGGCGTTCCTCTTGACGACTATGTCCAGGACGTGGATATCGCAGCCGAGCTCATCCGGACCAACCTCTACCGGCCCCCGTATGCCAAGATTACGGTCCGTCAGGCCGATGCCCTCAGTCTCCGCTACAATATAGTGATGTGGAACATCCTCAGCAGGGACTACAACCGCAAGCTGGGCCACAGGGCCTGCGCCAGGAATGTGGTGCCGTATCTGAGGGCCGGCTCCATAACGGTGTTCCACGATTCGATGAAGGCCTCCAAGAATCTGTGGTATGCTCTTCCAAAGACCCTCGAGGCGGTCAATAAGCTGGAATTGAAGTGTAAACCCATTATATTATAATTAGAAACATGAAGTACAATGTATTGCTGCTTGGTTCGGGAGGCAGGGAACATGCCCTCGCCCTCAGGATTGCCGGAAGTCCGCTGCTAGGACAGTTCTATGCGCTTCCCGGTAACCCGGGAATCAATTCCCTGGCGACGGGTGTCGCCGGCAGTGTTGGAGATTTCGAGCTAATACTCAGGACTGTGGTGGAAAAGGATATAGACCTGGTCGTGTGTGGCCCGGAGGATCCGCTGGTAGGAGGCCTGAGGGATTTTCTGCTGTCATCAGGCAGGCTGAAGAAGCAGCTGCTGTTTGTCGGTCCGGGAAAGGACGGAGCGGTGTTGGAAGGCAGCAAGGATTTTGCCAAGGAGTTTATGGGTCGTTATGGAATTCCGACGGCGGCATACAGGACGTTCAATGCGCAGCAGCGCGAGGATGCAAAGGCATTCCTGCGCGGTCTAAAACCTCCATATGTGCTTAAGGCCGATGGTCTTGCTGCAGGCAAGGGCGTTATCATCTCACCTTCTCTGACCGAGGCGGACGAGGCTTTGGACAGCATTTTCGACGGACGTTTCGGCTCGGCTGGAGCCAAAGTGGTGATCGAGGAGTATCTGGACGGGGTCGAGGTCTCGTATTTCGTCCTCACTGACGGTCACAGGTGGCTTCTGCTTCCTGAGGCAAAGGACTACAAGCGTATCGGGGACGGGGACAAGGGGCCCAATACCGGGGGTATGGGGTCGGTGTCTCCGGTTCCTTTCTGCGACTCCGAATTTACCCGGAAGGTGGTGAGCCGTATAATAGAGCCTACTGTCCGCGGGCTGGAGAGCGAGGGCGTGGATTACCGCGGCTTCATATTCTTCGGGCTTATGAACTGCGGAGGCGACCCCTATGTGATAGAATACAATGTAAGGATGGGTGATCCCGAGACCGAGTCGGTGATGCTGCGCATAGGCAGTGATCTTCTCGGCCATCTTGCGGCTGCTGCGCGGGGTGATCTGTCGGGCGAGACTCTGGAGATTCTGCCGCAGTCGGCGGTGACCTGCATCGTGGTCTCCGGCGGTTATCCTGACAAATACGGAAAGGGCTATCCTATCAGCGGCCTGGAGTCGGTGCTGCCTCTGACAGTGTACAATGCCGGAACATCGCTCAAGGACGGACGTCTGGTCACGTCCGGCGGCCGTGTGCTGGCGGTGACCGCTCTCGGGGACAGTCTTGAGGAGGCAAGAGATGCTGTTTATTCCAAGATAGGGAACATCAGGTTCGAGGGAGCGTTCCACCGCAGTGACATAGCCCTGGATATGATCAACTGGCCCGGGCGCAGATGAGAGACAGCCGTACATCCGCGATCCTGAACCTGACGTTGGGAATAGTCTCGGCGGCGATGGCCGTCTCCTGTTTTTTCCTCCCGGAAGAGAATGTCCCGTGGCTGTCATCCCTGCTGGCATTCTTATCTCTTGCGGCAGTAGCTGTATCCATGGGTATTCTCAATTACAGCAGTTATCTGTTCACTTCGGATACCAAGAGGCTCTTCCTGCCTTACCTGATCTGCGTGCTTTCAGTCCCTGGGATTATGGACGCCGGTCCGTTCCACATCGCGGCACTTCTGACTGTGTGGACTATGTTCCTGGCTGCAGGATACATCAATTCCGACCGGGTCAGGATGGATTTCGCATTCGGCTCCGTTCTGATTGCCGGAGCTGCGTCGATGGCCGTTCCATGCCTTGTGTATGCGCAGATAGTGACAGTCCTGTATTGTCTCTATGTGAGGAACCAGGAACCTCTCCGTTACCTCCTGAGCATTCTGGCGGGAGCAGGGATACCGTGGCTCTATGTTGTGGTATGGAGCTTTATTTTCCCCGGCCTTACTGACCTTGGAGCCTTCCTCGGGAGGTATGCTCATGGAATGGAACTGTCATTGCCTTCTTTCGATGGGATGACTCTTCCCGAAATGTCGTGGGCGGTACTCTTGAGCCTCCTGGTCATCAGGTCCCTGGTTTTCGTCATTCGGCGCAGGCGGGAAAGAAACAAGGCCCAGAAAAACGCATTCGGTCTTTCTGTGGCCTTGTCTGTCGTGATGTTCCTGACAGTGGTCTTCTGCGGTGGACTTGAGGAGCCGCTTCTGCTCATGTCCGCAGGTGTACCGGCCGCGTTTGCGGCATATGACCTCTTTATCAACGGACGCCGCGCAGAAGCAGGTGTATGGCTGGCCCTTCTGATGCTGTCGGCAGTGGCCGTCAGGCTGTCTGAGTTCTTCCCGGATATACTTTAAGGGCTTCCTTGAGGCATGTAAGAGCCTCGCGCAGGTCTTCTATTTTCAGAACGTAGGCGATGCGTACCTCGTCGCGTCCCTTTCCTGGAGTAGCGTAGAAACCGGCCATGGGAGCCACCATTACGGTCTTGCCGTTGTAGGAAAATTCCTCGAGCAGCCATTGTGCAAATCTGTCGCTGTCATCGACCGGCAGGCGCACCGCTGCGTAGAAGGCGCCCATGGGGGTAGGGCAGAGGACTCCCGGTATGGTTCTGAGGTTCTCGACGAGGAAGTCCCTTCTCCTGATGTATTCCTCTTTGACGGCCTTGAAATATGACTCGGGAGCGTTGAGGGCGGCTTCTGCCGCAATCTGTCCGTATGCGGGGGAGCAGAGACGTGCCTGGGAATAGCGCAGTACGGCGTTCATCACTTCCTTGTTCCTGGATACGACGGCTCCGATGCGCACGCCGCAGAGGGAGTATCTCTTGGATACGGAGTCACAGAGGATGACGTTGTTCTCCAGTCCCTTGATGTGCATGCAGGAGTAGTGGGGCTCATCGGTGTAGCAGAACTCACGGTATACCTCGTCGGAGTAGATGTAGAGGTTGTGCTTGCGTGCGATGTCGCCGAGCTTCTCGATCTCGTCCCTGGTGTAGAGGACTCCGGTGGGGTTGCAGGGATTGCAGATGATGATGCCCTTGGTCCTGGGAGTGATGTGGCGCTCGAACTCCTCGATGGAGGGGATGGCGAATCCGTTGTCAATGCAGGTGGTGATGGGCACGAACCTTACGTCGTTGACGATGGCGAAGGAGTTGTAGTTGGTGTAGAAAGGCTCCAGTACTATAACCTCGTCGTCGGGATCGCAGGTGACGGTGAGGGCTATCTGCAGGGCCTCGGAGCCGCCTGTCGTGATGTTGATGTCGGTATAGTCCACGTCGATTCCGATATTCTGATAGTAGCGGGCCAGGCCTTTGCGGTAGGATTCGTTGCCTGCGGAGTTGGGGTAGGCGACGAGCTTGAGATGATTCTCCTTTACGGCATTCAGGGCTTCCACGGGAGATTCGATGTCGGGCTGGCCTATGTTGAGATGATAGACTTGTATGCCTCTTTTCTTTGCCGCATCGGCGTAGGGCACCAGTTTGCGGATAGGTGATGCGGGCAGCATCATTGCTTTTTTAGAGAGAGTTAGCATAAATATTGTTTAAAGGTTCTGTTAAAATTATTTACTATGGCAACAAAGTTATGAACTTTTCCGCAAAATCTTCTTAAATTTGTAGTCTGTAAACGAAATATTGTAAATCTTGCGAAAAGAGATTATGAACAACACTGAAAGCAGATACATGCTCAGAGGAGTCTCCTCTGCGAAGGAAGATGTACACAATGCCATCAAGAACATAGACAAGGGCCTTTATCCCAAGGCATTCTGTAAGATAATACCGGATGTTTTCACCGGAGATCCGGAGTGGTGTCTGGTCATGCATGCGGACGGAGCGGGCACAAAGTCCTCGCTGGCTTATACTTACTGGCGTGAGACCGGAGATATAAGCGTGTGGAAGGGCATAGCCAGGGACGCCATGGTCATGAATACGGACGACCTGCTCTGCGTGGGCATTACCAGCGGCATGCTCGTATCCTCCACTATAGGACGCAATAAGACCGTTATCCCCGGAGAGGTTATCACGGCCATTATCTCCGGCACGGACGAGTTTATCCGGGCCATGGGACGCTACGGCATAGAGATGGTGCTTACGGGCGGAGAGACGGCCGATGTCGGTGACCTGGTCCGGACGGTCATTGTGGACAGTACGGTCTGTGCCAGGGTGCGCCGCTCTGAAATCATAGACAACTCACGGATAGCTGACGGTGACGTAATAGTGGGTCTTGCTTCTTTCGGGCAGGCCGAATACGAAGACGAGTACAACGGAGGTACGGGCAGCAACGGACTCACATCCGCCCGTCACGACCTGTTCGCCCATTATCTGGCTGATAAATATCCGGAGAGCTATGACCATGCGATGCCGGTATCGCTGGTGTATTCCGGAAGCAGGATGCTTACTGAGAAAGAGCCCGAGACCGGGCTTACATACGGTAAGTTGCTGCTCTCACCCACCAGAACCTATGCCCCTGTGATGAAACGTATTTTCGATGCCGGTCTCAAGGACCGCATCCACGGTATGGTGCACTGCTCCGGCGGCGCCCAGACGAAGGTGCTTCACTTCATCGACCGGCTCCGGGTGGTAAAGGACAATATGTTCCCCGTACCTCCTCTCTTCAAGGCTATCCAGATAGAGTCCGGCACTGACTGGCAGGAGATGTACCGTGTGTTCAACATGGGACACCGCATGGAGATATACACTGACAGGGAATCCGCTTCTGCGATGATAGACATTTCCCGCTCCCTGGGTGTCGACGCCCGCATCATAGGACGCGTGGAGTCAGCCCCGGAGGCCGAGGTCGTTATTTCCGGGGACAACGGTGTATTCGTTTACAATAAATAGTAGCAGGAGGTATGCTCCCCTTTGCCAGATATGTCCTGACAGCCGCGCTGCCTGCCATGATGCTGCTGTCTGTTTCCTGCGGAGACCGGAGCGGCGGCGAGGGACTGCTGCCCATAGCCCGGAAGGCTCTTGGAGATACCACGTCCATATACTACGGTGATTTCTCCGCTTATCCAGAGGATCTGTCGGCTCTTCCTATAGGAGTGTTCGACTGCTCTCACGGAGGATTCTCGGTTATTGACCGTTTTCTTACATCGGACTCTTTCGACAACATTACCGGCAGGCCCGGTGCTGACGGTATAGCCGACTTCGGCGGAGAATATTTCCAGCTTCTCTATGACAGGGCTAACGGACCTTACGGAGGCTATGTGGAGGCGGGCAATCCGTCTTTTCTCAAGGAGCAGGTGGTCCGCAACACATTGTTCCTGATGGGTGACAAGTACTACAACCTCGCTGTGGACGAATATCAGTCAGGTTACAAGGATCCAGTGAAGATACTGCTGGTGTCCTCGCCGGTAGCGGATTATTATGCCCTTTCCGATATCGGGGCCATGCTCGGAAGCAGCGGTACCGGCGTCAAGGCGGTAGGGGTAATCGAGTCAGGGATCGAGGATGCGCTGGAAGGAGTGGACGAGGATGGCAATTTCTGTGTGGGAGTGCTCTATTCTCCTGACGGAGTGGAGGCAAGGGAATATGAGACGGCCATCAGGGAAATGGCTTCCGAGCGGGGAATAGCCGGTCGTATCCAGATATTCAATCAGGAGGCAGTGGGCATAACTGCGGCCCTGAACGGCGATCCTGCGTACATAGACACCTCCGCGGCAGTGGCCCGTTCCGGTTATGAAGGACCTGTCGCGGGGATAAGCTACAATAACATAGATGCCTCGGTCTATGACCGCTACAACTTTGACACGGGGGGCAATGCCCTCCTCTTCCCTCCGGGCAGCAGGGATGTGTCCGGAGTTCAGCTCAACTCGGTGGAGAACTACGTGAGATATCATCTTGTGTCGCTCGTGGAGAGACACCGGCGCAGCGGCAGCAAGACTCCCATATCCTCGATAATTCTGGCGGACGGCAGTTTCGAGCGGGTACGCGGTTTCATGGACCAGGTGATGGTTGAACTGTATGATTACAAGCGGGGCGGGATATACCTTTACCGTTCCAGTATCTCTCCCGATTTCCGTTTCATAGATCCGGCGGAAAGTGCCGTCAACGAGGTATACCGTATCCTGAGGGAAGACGGTAACCTGGCCCTGCGCGGGACAAAGTCCATGCTCTCTTCTTTCATCACACTTCCCTCGTCGTCAGTTCCTGCGGAGTATCTCGACGCCGAAGGCAACCTCTCCGAAAGTTTCCGGTTCAGCCGCAGCAGCGGTACGGAGGACATCACCACCAAGGCGGTTCCATTTGCTTCCCGCTATGTGAGCCGGGAAGAGATGGAGGATATAGGAGGCAATACAGAAACATTCTCATTGATAAGAAATTCTCTTTATTAAAATATGCAGTATCCAGAAAGTATTTCATCAGAAGAACTTACTCAGCTCGAGCAGATAGATTTCACAGGCCCGATCGTCGTAGTGTCGGATATGGACGAGGAGTTCGTGGAGGCTATAGACTACCTGAGAAGTCAGGAAGTAATAGGCTTTGATACTGAAACCAAACCCAGCTTTACATCAAATACACCACGTCACCACGTAGCTCTGCTGCAACTCTCGGGTGGAGACAAGGCATATGTATTCCGTCTCAATATGCTGGGCCTGCCGGCTCCTCTGGCGTCCCTCCTCTCGGACGGAAGCATCCTCAAGATCGGAGCTGCCGTCAAGGAGGATATCAGAGGACTTATGCATTACCGGAAGTTCACTGCCCGCGGCTTCGTGGATCTGCAGACCATGGTGGCTGAATACGGCATAACGGACAGGAGCGTGCGCAAGATGTCAGCTATTATTCTTGGAAAGAAAGTCTCCAAGACCCAGCAGCTTTCCAACTGGGAGGCGCCCCAGCTTTCCGGAGCCCAGCTCAAGTACGCGGCGATAGACGCGTGGGTGTGCCGCGAGATGTATCTCAAGCTTAAATCCGGTTGCTGATGGGCAGGGTTGTCCTGAAGCGAGGCAGGGAAGAGTCCCTGCGCCGGTACCATCCGTGGATATTCTCGGGAGCCGTGGCATCGGTCGAGGGTGACCTTTACGAGGGGGAGGCCGTTGAAGTTGTGGCTGCGGACGGCAGTACTCTCGCCGTAGGTCATTGGCAGAAGGGCTCGATAGCTGTAAGGATCCTGAATTTCGGGAACGGATTCATGCCCGGCCCGGACGGACTTATGCCGGATGAGTTCTGGGAGAAAAGGATATCGGAGGCATTACGGATGCGCAGCGTACTGGGACTGCCTGATGCGGACGGAAGCACGACATGTTTCCGGCTTGTGCACGGGGAGGGTGACTCTCTTCCCGGTCTGATTGTGGATGTCTATGGGGAAGTGGCTGTAATACAGGCTCACTCGGCCGGCATGTATCTTTCTGCGGAACGTGTGGCCGCCGCACTGATGCGGTGCTGCTCAGGCTTTATCAAGTCCGTATACAACAAAAGCACCGGAACGGCACCGCACCGTGCCGGGCTGGACTTGCAGGACGGTTATCTGACCGAGCCCTATGTTTCGGGAAACGAGACTTCGGTCAGTGAGAACGGACACAGTTTCCTTGTAGACTGGGCAACAGGGCAAAAGACAGGTTTCTTCCTAGACCAGAGAGACAACAGGGCTCTTGTGGGGCAGTATGCGGCAGGACGGAGAGTTCTCTACCTGTTCTGCTATACAGGAGGATTTTCAATCTATGCCCTGAACGGAGGGGCTGCTTCTGTTGTGTCGGTGGATTCATCGGCCGTGGCAGTGAACATGCTCCGGCGCAATGTGAAGCTGAACACCGGCAATGAGGATGCTTCGGGCAGGCACAGTGCAGTGTGCTCGGACGCTATGGAATATCTGCGGGACATACCTGCCGGGTATTTCGACCTGATGGTGGTGGACCCCCCTGCTTTCGCCAAGCACCGGGATGTACTGGATAATGCCATGAGGGCGTACCGCCGTCTAAACGCAGCGGCAATAGGAAAAATCGCTCAGGGAGGACTGCTCTTTACATACAGCTGCTCCCAGGCAGTAGACAGGAAGAGTTTCGAGCTGGCTGTTTTCACGGCTGCGGCCCAGACCGGACGTCCGGTACGTATCCTGCGCCGTCTTACCCAGCCCGCAGACCATCCGGTGAATATCTATCATCCCGAGGGAGCGTATCTCAAAGGACTGCTCCTGTATGTGGAATAATATATATATAAGGTATATGCATGAGATAAAGGTTACTTCCGGCATCGGCAAGGCTGCGGTATATGAGGAGCTTCTGCCTCAGATTCGGTCTCTTGTCGGAGAAGAAAGGGATATGACGGCCAATCTGGCCAATGTGTCGGCGGCCCTGAAGGAGGCCTTCGGCTTTTTCTGGGTCGGATTCTATATTGTCAGGCAGGCTGCTTCAGGGGTGGGGGAGGAACTGGTGCTCGGGCCCTTCCAGGGACCTGTAGCCTGCACCAGAATAGCCTTTGGCCGCGGGGTCTGCGGCTCGGCGTGGAAGGAGATGCGGAGTATTGTCGTGGAAGACGTGCTCAAGTTCCCTGGGCATATAGCGTGCAGCTCTCTCTCGAGGTCTGAAATAGTTGTCCCTTTGAGGACTTCTTCCGGCATAGCCGGTGTCCTGGACATCGACAGTACCGATACAGGCACTTTCGATGAGGTCGACAGGCATTATCTTGAGAAGTTGTGCAGTATTATTTGCGATTTTGAGAAATAATACCTATCTTTGCGCTCCTCAATCACCAAGGTACCATGGCCGAGTGGTTAGGCAACGGTCTGCAAAACCGTTTACAGCAGTTCGATTCTGCTTGGTACCTCTCCCCCCTTTTATTCGTCTGCAATTATTATAGCGGTCCAGTAGAGCCATTCTGCTGCGGCCTGAAGCGTTTCCGGATTGATGGATTCGGGATTGTCCTTGGGATGGTGGTAGTATCCGCCGCCTGCGGCCCTGATGTCCAGTACCGGATAGCCGGCTTTCATGAATACGGCTCCGTCCGTGCGGGGGCGGGTCACGTATCTGGTGCCGTGCTGGAACAGTATTCTGTGTATATATCTGTCGTTTGCCTCTTCCGTGTATCCTGCGAGTTCAGGGAAATTGTATGGATAGCTGGCTGAGAGCATCTGTCCGGCACCTACCTGTTCCAGGTTGATGACTGCCTTTATCTTCTCTTTAGGAAAAACGGGATGTCCGGTGTAGTAGGTGCTGCCCGTGAGGCCTGCCTCCTCTCCGTCGAGGCTGAGGAATACGATTGTCCGCTTGGGTTTTACCTCCGACTTTGCGAGAGCCTCTGCCGCTCCCAGGAGCGCTGCGGAGGATGCATTGTTGTCATTTGCTCCCGCTATGTGGTAGGGAATCATGCCGAGGTGGTCCAGGTGGGCGGAGATGATGACGTACTCGTCCTTGAGGACGGGGTCGCTGCCTTCCACGATGCCGATGATGTTCTTACCGGTAGCATCCGGGTTGTAGGTGGCGTTCATGCGGATGCGGGCTTTCTTGCCGGTGTGGAAGGACTGCGGCTTCTTGGTTTCGTAGATCTTCTTGACGGTCTCGGCGTAGGTGCGTCCGGTGCCGCGGAAGATGTCGCTGACTACGGTGTCGGTGACATGGGCGTAGACAAAGCCTTCGTTGTATGGTGCGTTGGGACCGGGAACCCAGAGGTAGAGGAGGCCGACGGCGCCGTGGGCTACCGCATTGTTGAGCTTGGTCTGGTGGAGGGTGTGGTCGTACCACATCCGCAGGGTGTCGTCGTTGCGGCTGGTGTTGGGAGTCTCGCCCTCGACGAGGACTATCTTGCCGCGGACGTCTATGCCGGCGTAGTCGTCGTATCCTAGCTCGGGGGCGGTGACACCGAATCCGGCGTAGACGATGTCGGCTGTGATGTCACCGTTACCGGTCATGCCGCCGGCGAACCAGCCGTCAGCCCAGGGGTAGGACTTGGAAATCCATACGGTGTCCTTGCGTTTCAGACCGTACACGGGAAAGAGTATCTCCATGGTGCTGCCGGGGAAGACCTCTACGCAGGGGTGGGGGTATTCCTGGATGTATGTGCCGTTGTTGCCTGCGGGTTTCAGTCCCCATTCTCTGAAGTAGTTTTCTACGATGGCGACAGCTTTGGCCATGCCGGGAGAGCCTGCAAGCCGTCCTTCAAGGGTAGAGTCGGAGAGCTGGCAGACATAGCCGTACAGCTTGTCTGAAGTGATGTGCCTGTGCATGGCGTCGAGGTATTTCTGCTCGTCCGTCATCTGCATCTGCCGTCTTTGTGCGGCGGCTGTGACCGGGAGTGCCAGGGTGAGGAAAAGTACCGTGGCGGAGAAAATGACAGTTCTGGTTCTCATGGTGTTTTGTTTTTATTAAGTCTGTTGCGTATTTCTGTGGATGAGATGTCGAAGAGGGGGGCGCCTTCGAGGAAGCGTATCCCGCGGGCGGAGGTCCTTCCTGCGCATTCCCTGCAGAGTTCCGCTCCGTCGTAACCTTTGCGGGGATAGACCCATACGGGGAATTCCCTCAGAATCTGCGGTCCCTTGTGCCATCTCTCGATGCCGGCGATATTGTCAGCGCCTATCAGCAGTATCAGTTCGGATTCCGGATCCGCTTCCTGCATGGCGTGGAGGGTGTTGATGGTGTAGAGCGGCTCGGACAGGCGGTATTCGATGTCGCTGACCGTGATTTTCGGAGACAGGCCGCTGAAGGCTGCTCGTACTTGGTCCAGCCGCTGCTGCGGATCCGCCAGGATGGATGCATCCTTGAACGGGTTGTGCGGGGAAGGAATGATGACCACGGCATCCGTCTCCTCCATTGCCGCCGCATACAGCGCGATGGAGACGTGACCGTGGTGAACTGGATTGAATGATCCGAAGTAGAGGGCTTTCCTCATTGTCCTGCGAATGTGTTTACGATTTCCTCCGCTTCCGCGAGAGTCCGCTCGAGGCGGTCATTCTCCAGTATCCGGTCGAACCTGGATTCGTATTTCAGTTCTTCCTCCGCCTTGGCGACCCTTCTCTCGATAGCCTCAGGAGAGTCCGTGCCCCGGCCGATGAGCCTCCGGCGGAGCTCCTCTACCGAGGGGGGCTTCACGAATACCGACAGGGCGTCGTTGCCGAAGATGCGCTTGAGGTTGACCCCTCCCTTGACATCGATGTCGAAGAGGATTATGTGGCCCTTGGCCCATATCCGCTCAACCTCAGAGCGGAGGGTACCGTAGAATGAGCCGGGATAGACCTCCTCGTATTCTACAAAGGCGTCCCTGGCGATCAGGTCCCGGAACTGCTGCTCGGAGAAGAAATAGTACTCTACGCCATTTTTCTCGCTGCCCCTGGGTGCGCGCGAAGTGGCTGATATGGAGAATTCGAGAAAAGGGAATGTCTTCAGCAGATGGCTGACTACAGTGCTCTTGCCGGCTCCGGACGGAGCTGAGAAAATGATTACTTTTTTGTTCATATTACAAAAATATCTAAATTTGCGTCACTTTGGTCAACAATTTAGGAAATTAACTTTAACTAAGGTATATTTATTATGGTATCTTACAAGGAAATCGGCCTCGTGAACTCAAGGGAGCTCTTCCAGAAGGCCATCAACGGCGGATATGCGATTCCCGCCTTCAACTTCAACAACATGGAACAGATGCAGGCTATCATCCAGGCCTGTGTGGAGACAAAGTCACCTGTAATCCTGCAGGTGTCCAGCGGTGCGAGAAAGTATGCGAACCAGACAATTCTCCGTTATATGGCCCAGGGCGGCGTGGAGTACGCCAAGGAGCTGGGCTGCAACATCCCCATCGTTCTTCACCTCGATCATGGTGACAGCTTCGAGCTCTGCAAGAGCTGTATCGAGTACGGATTCTCGTCCGTGATGATCGACGGTTCGTCAAAGCCTTATGACGAGAATGTAGAGCTGACCCGCAAGGTCGTAGAGTATGCTCATAAGTATGACGTTACAGTCGAGGGTGAGCTCGGAGTGCTGGCAGGTGTCGAGGATGACGTGAAGGCAGAGAGCCACACCTATACCCGTCCCGAGGAAGTGGAGGATTTCGTGAAGAAGACCGGAGTGGACTCCCTCGCCATCTCCATCGGAACCTCACACGGCGCCTACAAGTTCAAACCCGGCCAGAAACCCGAGATCCGTCTGGACATCCTGCATGAGATAGAGAAACGCATCCCCGGATTCCCTATCGTGCTCCACGGCTCTTCCTCAGTGCCTCAGGATATCGTGGCTGAGATCAATCACTACGGCGGACATCTGAAGGACTCCATCGGTATCCCCGAGGACCAGCTCCGCGAGGCCGCCAAGTCAGCAGTCTGCAAGATCAACATCGACAGCGACGGACGTCTGGCCATGACAGCGGCTATCCGTAAGGTTCTGGTAGAGCATCCCGAGGAGTTCGACCCCAGGAAATACCTCGGACCTGCCCGCGAGAAGCTGAAACAGCTCTACATCCACAAGATCAACAACGTGCTCGGCAGCAACGACAAGATGTAGCATAAGGCACTGTTCTGCCTAAGACCGGTATAGGAGTGCGGCTGGATGCCGCGCTCCTTTTTTATTAGCAGAGCACTGACATTTTGTCCAGTTTCTTGCATGGCAGTGTTTTTGCTGGAGCAATGGCGAGTTGAAAATCAAATTACGATGAAAGAAGAAAAAGATATAGAACAGAAAGAGGAAAAAGTCTCTCCGGAGAGTGCCGGGGAAACGCCTCAGGACAATACCGGTGAGGGCGGACAGCAGCAGGAGGCTCAGGAGGAAGTGGCCCAGGAGGATGAGGCTGTCAAGGCTCTGGAGGCCCGCGTGGCGGAAGTCAATGACAAGTACATCCGTCTGGCTGCGGAGTTTGACAACTACCGCCGCAGGACGGCCCGGGAGCGCCTGGAACTGATTTCCACCGCCGGTGAGGATATTATTAAAGGCATGCTGCCCGTGCTGGATGACTGTGAGAGGGCTCTCCAGGTCCTCAGGGAGTCCAATGCCGACAAGTCGGCGGTTGAGGGCACAGAGCTGATATACAGCAAGCTGATGGCTTATCTCAAGGGACGCGGTCTATCAGTGATCGAGGCTCTCGGTCAGGAACTGGATACTGATTTTCATGAGGCGGTGGCCCAGCTGCCGGTCCAGGAGAAGAAGCAGAAGAACCGCATCGTGGATGTGATTCAGCAGGGCTACAAACTCAATGACAAGGTTATACGTTTTGCAAAAGTTGTAGTGGGGGTGTAGGATATGGCAGATAAGAGAGATTATTACGAGGTCCTGGGTGTCTCCCGGGACGCTTCGCAGGAAGATATCAAGAAGGCCTACCGCAAGATGGCCCTGAAATATCATCCTGACCGCAATCCCGGCGATGCCACGGCCGAGGAGAAATTCAAGGAAGCAGCTGAGGCTTACGATGTTCTGAGCAATCCGGACAAGAAGGCACGTTACGACCAGTTCGGTCATGCAGGTATGAGCGGGGCTGCCGGTGGCGGAGGATATGAAGGTTTCGGCGGATTCTCGATGGAGGATATCTTCAGCCGTTTCGGAGATATATTCGGAGGCGGGTTCGGAGGAGGATTCGGATCGTCAGGACGCGGAGGCGCGAGGGTGCAGAAGGGATCGAATATCCGTATCCGTGTCAAATTGTCACTTTCGGAGATTGTCAACGGTGTCACCAAGACTGTCAAGATAAAGAAGGCGGTCAAGTGTCCGCACTGCAATGGCCGTGGAGCCGAATCTGATGCCGACATACGTACGTGCGAGACATGCCACGGAACAGGCATGGTGACCAGAGTCGTACAGTCCTTTATGGGACGGATGCAGACGTCCTCGCCCTGTCCTGCCTGCGGAGGTCAGGGCAAGGTGATTACCAAACCCTGTCCTCACTGTCACGGAGCCGGTGTCGTGGAGGACACAGAGGAAGTCTCCTTCAAGATTCCTGCAGGCGTGGTTGAGGGCATGCAGTTGACGGTTCACGGCAAAGGCAATGCGGCCAGGGGTAACGGTGTCAACGGTGACCTCCTCGTACTGATAGAGGAGGAGGAGAACGGGGAGCTTCAGAGAGACGGCAACGATCTCGTCTATACCCTGTTTGTATCCATGCCTGACCTGGTGCTCGGAACGACTGCGGAGATTCCCTCGGCCGACGGCAAGGTACGGATCAAGGTCGAGGCTGGTACTCAGTCAGGCGCAATCCTGAGAGTCAGGGGCAAAGGAGTTCCGGACATCAATGGTTATGGCCGCGGAGACCTGCTTGTCTTTATTCAGGCATGGACTCCGACGAAACTTGACAAGAGTGAGAAAGAAATGTTCGAAAAGCTCAGGGAATCAGTTAATTTCGCGCCAAGGCCGAGCAAGACTGACAAGAATTTTTTCGATAGATTGAAAAAAATGTTCAATTAATCTAGGAAAAAATTTGGAATATGTCCGCTTTTGTATATCTTTGCAGTCCCAAAAAATAAGCAACCTCTTGCGCGGATGTCGATGATGACAGCAATGTTGCCACTAAAGAGACAAGAAAATGGATTTAATTAAGATTGCAGAACAGGCATTTGCACAGGACGATAAGAAGTATCCCGAGTTTAAGGCAGGAGATACAGTGACTGTGACTTATAAGATTAAGGAAGAGAACAAGGAGAGACTCCAGAAATTCCGCGGAGTAGTCATACAGAGAAAAGGTGCCGGTACTACCCAGACCTTCACTGTACGCAAGATTTCCAATGGTGTAGGAGTCGAGAGAATATTCCCTCTTTACTCGCCTTTCATCTCCGAAATAGAGCTCAACAAGAGCGGTAAGGTACGCAGGGCAAGGATTTTCTACCTGAGGAGCCTGACAGGTAAGAAGGCCCGCATCAAGGAGAAGAAGTTCGCTGGCGTGGTAGCCGAGGAAACAAAGGCAGAATAGTTC
>DHKFR23501__coassemble_876_pt1 | contig 27553 bp, 29 predicted proteins | sample DHKFR23501__metabat2_low_PE_038 | metagenome-assembled genome bin DHKFR23501
GTTGTAGTTCTTTATATTGATGAGAAAATTTTAACTCAATATATAAGACACGATATGATGAACATTACCCTAGTAATTATTTTATTGATTGTAGTGGCCGCTGCAGCTGCAGTCGTGACCCTGGTGGTCGTGAACATGGCCCGCAGGAAGCAGGCGGACAAGATTATACGCGATGCCGAGATTGAGGGAGAGAACATCAAGAAAGAGAAAATCTTTCAGGCAAAGGAAAAGTTCCTCCAGCTCAAGGGCGAGCATGAGCGTTACATCAACGAAAAGAATGCACAGATTCAACAGACTGAGAACAAGCTGAAACAGAGAGAGATGCAGCTCAAGCAGCAGCTTTCTGACCTGCAGCGCAGACAGTCGGAGGCGGAGGGTGTCCGCGAGAATCTGAAAGCCCAGATGGAAGTGGTGAACCGTAAGTCCGAGGAGTACGACAGGCTCCACAAGGAGGCGGTCGAGAAGATTGAGAGCCTGGCCGGCATATCAGCGGCAGAGGCCCGTGACATGCTTGTGGAGACGATGAAGGAGGAGGCCAAGACCCAGGCCATGTCCTATATCAACGATGTTATGGACGAGGCCCGTATGAACGCCAGCAAGGAGGCCAAGAGGGTTGTGATCAATACGATTCAGCGCGTGGCTCCCGAGACGGCTATTGAGAACGCCGTAACGGTGTTCAATATCGAGAACGACGAGATGAAGGGCCGTATCATCGGACGTGAGGGCCGCAACATCCGTGCTCTTGAGGCCGCGACAGGGGTCGAGATAGTCGTGGACGACACACCCGAGGCTATTCTGCTCTCGGCATTCGATCCCGTACGCAGGGAGGTCGCCCGTCTGGCCCTCCATCAGCTGGTGACAGACGGCCGTATCCATCCGGCCCGCATCGAGGAAGTCGTCGAAAAGGTGCGCAAGCAGCTTGACGACGAGATTATGGAGACAGGAAAGAGGACTTGTATCGACCTTGGAATTCACGGTCTGCACGCAGAGCTTGTCAAGCTGGTCGGCAGGATGAAATACCGTTCATCCTATGGCCAGAACCTTCTCCAGCACTCCCGTGAAGTGGCTAATATCTGCGCCACAATGGCCGCAGAGCTCGGACTGAATCCCAAGCTGGCCAAACGTGCCGGTCTGCTCCACGATATCGGAAAGGTGTCGGAGGAGGATTCCGAACTGCCTCATGCTATCCTGGGCATGAAGCTGGCGGAGAAGTACAAGGAGAAGCCCGAGGTATGCAACGCCATCGGAGCCCATCACGAGGAGGTGGAGATGCTCTCGCTCATCTCCCCTATAGTGCTGGTCGGTGACGCTATATCAGGCGCCCGTCCTGGTGCACGCCGCGAGGTCATCGAGTCCTATATCAAGAGACTCAAGGATATGGAGGCTATCGCGCTTTCCTATCCCGGCGTGACCAAGACATATGCCATCCAGGCCGGTCGCGAGCTTAGGGTGATTGTGGGAGCTGACCAGGTGTCAGATGTCGAGTCGGAGAAACTCTCCAACGAGATAGCCCGCAAGATTCAGAACGAGATGGTTTATCCCGGACAGGTCAAGATTACCGTTATCCGCGAGACCCGTTCGGTAGCTTTTGCAAAATAAATGTTACGTCCGAGAACAGCAGCAATACTTTTCCTGCTCCTGTCCGTCTCATGTGACAGGGCATGGAGAGGTGACGGTCCTCCGGATACGCTGGTCGGTACCGCATGGGTCGGGACCAACCAGGCCAGGGAAGAGAGGATTGATATCGTATTCGATGACATAGCGATGATGACGGATGTCCGGGAGGACGGTTCATTTACGGAAGAAGGTGATGCCGATATGGTGTTCTCAAGTCCGTCCGATACGTTGTTTTATTCCGGAACCTACATATATCAGCGGACGCCGTCCTCTTTGCCGCAGGATGTGGATTATGGCGAAGTTACCTTCCATTTGTTTGAGGAGGAGACGGGAGACAGCGTCGTCTGCAGGATGACTTTCCATAATATGAGGTTCTACCTCTCGTTCCGGGGTTCCTCCTATCCTACGGACAGAATTGAGGACTCGTGGGTCAGCAGCGGACAGTGATAATATCGTTCCAGTCAGTAGTATAACAGGGAGACAGGTGCTCCCTGTTCATTTTTATACCCTCCAGGGACTGGGAGGCCACTCCTATGGTGTTGCGCCCCTCCTTCCGGTTGATGCTGTCCATGACGCTCATCAGGCGGGAGTGCCGCTCGCGGTCCACGCTGTCGAAGAATGAGAGCTGGACCTTGCCCGCGGGGATGATGTCTCCCAGCATGACTCCTGCCCGTTTGTAGCCGTATCCGTCCCTGTACATTTCCCGTGTGGTGCGCATGACGGCGGTATTGATTTCCAGCGTACTGTCGGTGTCTGTCGGGAACTGGACGATGCGGCTCTCGAACTGTTCGCGAGCGCTGTCGCGGTGGAAGCGGTTGGTCATGATGAATACGGTGACATTGCCGCAGCAGGAACCTTGTTTCCGCAGTTTTTCCACGGCCATGGAGCAGAACATGGATACCTGGGCGGAGAGTTCGTCCAGGTCTGTAATCTCCTTGGCGAATGTCCTGGAGATCATTATCTGTTTTTTCGCCTGGGCGGTGTCCTCGAAGCTGATGCAGGGGATACCGTGGAGCTCCTGCCATGTCCTCAACCCTCCGATGCCCATCTCGGCATTGACCCAGGACTCGTCCCGGGTGTAGAAGTCCCAGGCGGTGCTCATCCCGAAATAGCCCTTGAACCGCTTGGTGTAGCGGCGGCCGATGCCCCAGATGTCCTCTATCGGGAATTTTTTCAGGACCTTCTCCACATCCTGCTGCCGGTGCATACAGCATCCGCCTCTTGTGGCCGGGTACTGCTTGCAGAGCTTCGAGGCTATCTTCGCCAGGGTCTTGGTGGGGGAGACGCCTACACTTACGGGGATTCCGGTGCAGCGGCGGCATTCCCTTGATACGGTCTTGGCCCAGAGGTCGAAGTCTGTGTCCGGACTCAGGCCGGTCAGGTCGATGAAGGACTCGTCTATGGAGTAGACCTCGATGGCCGGGGCGAAGCGGGAGAGGGTCTGCTGGACGCGGCGGGACATGTCGCCGTAGAGGGCAAAGTTGGAGGAAAATACGGTGACGGCTCCGGACTCTATGAGGGGGCGGAACTCGAACATCGGCTGGCCCATCTTGATGCCGAGGCGCTTGGCCTCGTTGGAGCGGGCTATTGCGCAGCCGTCGTTGTTGGAGAGTACGACTACGGGCCTGCCCTCGAGGTCGGGCCGGAAGACCCGCTCGCAGCTGACGAAGAAGTTGTTGCAGTCGGCCAGGGCGTACATGGCCGTCAGACTTTCTTGATGACGTACCGGACTATCCCCCAGACTGTCAGGTCGTCTCCCTCTCGGATGGTGATGGCCCGGTATTTAGGGTTGGAGGGCAGCAGGGTGACGCTTCCGTCGTCATGGATGGAGAGACGCTTGACGGTAAATTCTCCGTTGATGAAGCATACGGCGATGGCTCCGTCGCGCGGCTCCTCAGATTTGTCGATGACCAGGATGTCCCCGTCCCGGATGCCGTCTCCCTCCATGCTGTCGCCGCTGACGCGGGCAAAGAAGGTCGAGGCCGGGTTCTTGACGACCAGCCTGTTGATGTCCAGGGCCGTGCCGGGAATGTCCTCCGCTGGGGAGGGGAAGCCGGCGTGGATGGACTCGAAGAGCTTGATTTCCGGCTTTTTGTCCATTATTGGAGTTTGGCCAGGAACTTGTCCACCTTGATGATGAAGCGCTCGTGGGTGCCGTTCGCTATCTCGCCCTTGGAGTCCCGGGCGGTCACGTCGAAGACCAGACGGCGGCCGTCGATTTCCTTGAGTGTGGCTGTTGCGGTGATGGTCTCTCCGATGGGGGATGCCTTGATGTGGGCGATGTCTATCCTAGTGCCTACAGTCGAGAGTCCCTCTTCGAGCAGCCCGTTGACCGCATAGCAGGCGGCCATCTCCATGTAGGCCACTACGGCCGGTGTCGCGAATACGTCCAGTGTGCCCGAGCCCATGAGGGAGGCGCAGTTCTCCTTGCAGACCTTGGTGGTCGATGTCGCGGAAATTCCTACTTTGATATCTTCTGTTGCCATATACGTTTTATTTTAAAGTGTGCGCAAATTTATAAAAAAACATAATATGATTATCGCAAACATCACCCCTACGTCATCTGCTTTTCAGACGCCGGAGCAGCTTCACGGCATTGACAGGGCCCCTTCGCCCCCAGCCGCAGCGCGCCGCCTACAGTCTGTAATCAATCATCTCGGACATACAGCTGAATATCATACGATTACAAAATGCTGCAGGCAACAGACTGAACAGTACATAGGAGTACGTACCGCTTACCAACGCGCCTGGAGAGTGCTGTGGCATGGATGATTCGCGGTCAGCACCTTTTCCCCGGTACGAGTCTGTAGACTGATGATTCGCGCAAAGTGTTGTATGACAGCTTAGTTCGCAAAAAAAACAGAATTACAGACTATGAGGTGACTACCCGTAGTCTGTTTGTCGCGCACCATGTGTAAGTTTATATGAAATAGCAAGATGTGCAGAATATGGTTGAACAGACTGTATTGTATGTTGACGGATTCGGGTTTGTCACAATGCTGAGTGCTGTATACTGGCAGGGAAAAGGTAGATATGTCTTCGAACGAAATATTGTCGGGCAGATAACGCCTTAGTTAAGTAATTGACAAGCAGGCTATTAATATCCAGAGGCAACGCCGTAAGCCATTTGAAACGCTTTACGGCTGGAGTACCTAAGATTAAAGCATTGCAGCTCAGTTGGTTAATAATGACGTTATCTGCCCTACATTATTTCGTTGATTCCAAACTGACCCGAACCAATCACTTTAGAGATGTTTCTAAATCCGGCAAAGACTATATCAGAAGAGACGGAAGCGCAGAATGGAGAGGTGCGTCATATCGCTGTCAAGAGTGGTGGCGTATATGATACCTGGAGCCGCACTGCAGCTGATTTCTGAATATGAGGTTAGACCGGCAGGTCTGAATGCCTTGATGAGATTGCCGTCCCAGTCCATGACAAGCAGGAGAAGATTTTTGGACTCAGCATCGGGAACTGATGAGGTCATGCTGCCGTTGCTCCTGCGGATTTCTGTATTGTCATCAGGTATGCCGCTGTAAAGCAGGTAGATATATTCATCATTCGCGCAGCATGACTGGTAGGAAACCGCAGGAGGTATGTCTGCGAACATAATTTGGTTGTAGAACACTTTGTATTCGGGCATGATTTTGTCCGGTCCGCTCACAGAATGGAGCAGGCTAAGGAGATAAATTTGCGGTAAAATCAAGATATGGGAATACTGGAACAGCAGTCGGTGAAAGACAAGATTATCAGTCTGAGAGGACAGGATGTTATTCTGGACTTCGCAGTGGCGGAGATTTACGGAGTGGAAACACGCGAAATTAATCAGGCAGTAAGGAACAATCCTAAAAGTCGAACAATTCCGAAGGCATTTACAGAGAAGGGACTCTATATGTTGGCGACAATCTTGAAAGGTGAGAGGGCCGTGGAGGGAACTGTCGAGGACAATCGGTGAACTTTCGGCAAATCCCGATAAGTATGCGCAGAAGTCTTTGATGCAGAAAAGCGGGGACATCATGGCAGACCTGTTCGGTGAGGAATTGCATACCAGCGGGACTGAGACTGAGATAGAACTGAATTTTGCGGTGCTGAAACTGAGGCACTCGGTCAAAAGAGAGCGCGGTGAGAAATGAAAAATCCGGCGGAGAGCGGTGTCTCTGCCGGATTCTTCAATGTTTGCGCGGGAAGGCGGTTAGCGGACCTTAACGGCGGCTTCCATGCCGACCTTGATGGCCTGCTCGTTCATCGGGATGAGGTTGTGGTGACGGGGAGGGAGGGACTTCTTCAGTCCGGCTGTCACGTTCTCCATCTTCACGATCGGCTTAACCTTCAGGAAGGCTCCGAGGACGATCATGTTGTAGGCCTTGGCGTTGCCCATCTTGGCGGCCTCGTCTGCGGCGTCGATCCTGTAGATCTGGATGTCGGTACGGGTCGGGTGGTGGGTGATGCCGTTGGGGTCATAGACGAGCAGTCCGCCGGGCTTGATGCGCGACTCGAACTTGTCGAGGGACTGCTGGTTGAGGATGATGGCGGTGTCGAACTTGCTCAGGATGGGAGAGCTGATCTTCTTGTCGCTGAGGATGACGCTCACGTTGCAGGTACCGCCTCGCATTTCAGGGCCGTAGGAGGGCATCCATGCTACTTCCTGGTCCTGCATGATACCGGAGTAGGCCAGAATCTTGCCCATGGAGAGGACTCCCTGTCCTCCGAATCCTGCTATGATGATTTCTTCTTTCATATTTTATCTAAATATTTAATCGTTTATTACCTATCCTTCATATCTCCTAACGGATAAAAAGGAAACATGTTTTCCTCCATCCACTTATTGGCCTGAACTGGAGTAACCTTCCAACCGGAGTTGCAGGTGCTGACCACCTCTACGAAGGATGTTCCCTTCTTCATCATGGAGTTCTCGAATGCCTTGCGGATGGCCTTTTTGGTCTTGCGCACTGCGGCGGGGTTCTGTACGGACTGACGGGTCACGTAGCAGGTACCCTCGAGCTGGGCGATGAGCTCGGTGATCTTGAGGGGATAACCGTTGAGCTCGGCCTTACGTCCGTAAGGAGTGGTGGCTGTCACCTGTCCGAGGAGGGTGGTAGGAGCCATCTGGCCTCCGGTCATACCGTAGATAGCGTTGTTGATGAAGATGATGACGATGTTCTCACCGCGGTTGCAGGCGTGCATTACCTCGGCTGTACCGATGGATGCGAGGTCGCCGTCACCCTGGTATGTGAACACGTATTTGTCGGGCATCAGCCTCTTGGTGGCTGTGGCGAGGGCGGGAGCACGTCCGTGGGCTGCCTGCTGCCAGTCGATGTCCAGATAGTTGTATGCGAATACGGAGCATCCTACAGGGGAGATACCGATGGTCTTGTCCTGGATGCCCATCTCCTCGATGACCTCGGCGATGATCTTGTGGACTACACCGTGGGAGCAGCCGGGGCAGTAATGGAGGATGTTGTCTTTGAGTATGGGGGTTTTCCCGTAAACCTTGTTCTCAGGTTTGATTATTTCGTTAATATCCATCATGATTGCCTTTTTTACATAGTTTTTTTGAAGACTTCCAGGATCTCCTCGGGGTCAGGAATCATACCGCCCTGACGGCCGTAGAAGTTGACGGGTATGCGTCCGTTGACGATGAGTCTGATGTCCTCCACCATCTGGCCTGCGTTGAGCTCGAGGGAGAGGATGTTCTTGAGCTGGGGTACCAGGGCGTCGATCTCTTTCTTGGGGAAAGGATAGAGGGTGATGGGACGCAGCAGGCCGAGCCTGATGCCTTCCTCGCGTGCCAGCTCGACTACCTTCTCGCCGATACGGGACATACAGCCGAATGCTACGATGAGGTACTCGGCGTCGTCGGTCATGTAGGTCGAGTAGCGGACCTCGTTGGCCTCAATCTCGGCGTACTTCTTCTGGAGCTTGATGTTGAAGTTCTCCTGTACCTGAGGGTCGAGGGCGAGGGAAGTGATGGTGTTGCCGTGACGGCCCTTGTTTCCGATGGTTGCCCAGGAATCGCACAGGGCGCGGATCTCCTCCTCGGTGCGGCGGGGCTTGGCGGGACGCAGCTCCACTTTCTCCATCATCTGGCCGATGACACCGTCGCCGAGAATCATGGCAGGGTTGCGGTACTTGAACGCGAGCTCGAAGGCCTCGCCTACGAAGTCGTACATGTCCTGAGCCGATGCGGGAGCGAGTACGATGGGATGATAGTCACCGTGTCCGCCGCCCTTCACTGCCTGGAAGTAGTCTCCCTGGCTGGGCTGGATGGTTCCGAGTCCCGGACCGCCGCGCATTACGTTCACAACCACGCAGGGCAGCTCGGCGCCGGCGATGTAGCTGAGTCCCTCGCACATGAGGCTGATACCGGGGCTGGAAGAGGAGGTCATGACCTTCTTTCCGCAGCAGGCACCGCCGTATACCATGTTGATGGATGATGTTTCACTCTCGGCCTGGAGCACTACCATGCCGGTGGTCTCCCAGGGCTGTACTTTCATCAGGGTTTCCATCACCTCGGACTGAGGGGTGATAGGGTATCCGAAGTATCCGTCGCAGCCGCAGTCGATGGCTCCGTATGCGATGGCCTCGTTACCTTTCATAAGAATCTTTTCTGCCATATTCTCAAAATTTAGATTTTAACACGATAAACAGTAATAACTGAATCAGGACATACGGTCGCGCAGTTGGCACAGCCGATGCATTTCTCGGGATTGACCAGAGAAAGGAAGTTGTAACCCTTGCCGTTGACCTCATGGGACAGGGCAATGGCTTCGGTGGGGCAGTTTACGACGCATACGCCGCAACCCTTGCACCTTTCTTTGTCTACTACAATAGCTCCTTGTGTTGCCATAAAATTAGTGTTTGTTATTGGTTGAAGTTTAAAAATCCGAATGCAGCCACCACCCTGCTGCTGATATAGTCCCAGCGCAGGATGATGCCTATGATGAGCAGCAGCCCGATCCAGATGAATCCCTTGGCGGTGGAAGTCTGCTCAGAATACCAGTTCTTGAGTCTAGTGAATGGGTTGTTCATCTCGTTCAGGGTTTTATATTGCCGCGTCTGCTTTTTCTATCCTTATGCGGGCGTCCACTGCAGTGATGGACTTGGAGTTGCCCAGCAGGGGATTGATGTCCATCTCGTAGATCTCCGGAGCGGCGGCGCAGAGAGCCGACACGCGGCGGATGACCTCGTTGAAAAGTACCAGGTTGACTCCTTCCTTGCCGCGGATGCCCTTGAGAAGCTTGAAGCTCCTGAGTCCGCTGATCATCTCGTCAGCCTCTATCTTCGAAACAGGGGAGAGTGCGTAGCTGATATCGTTGAGAGCCTCCACGTAGATACCGCCCAGGCCGCAGAGGAGCAGATGGCCGAACTTCTCTTCCCTCTTGGCGCCTACGAAGACCTCGGTACCGCTGAGCATCGGCTGCAGGAGGACTCCAGTAGCGTCCTTGATGCGCATCATGCGGTAGAACTCGGAGGTCAGGGTATTGTCGTCAGTGATGTTGAGGGATACTCCGCCTACGTCCGACTTGTGGATGGGACCTACTACCTTCATGACCACGGGATACTTGATCTCCTTGGCGGCCTCGATGGCCTCGCCCAGCTCGCTCACCACGTACTCGCGGCTGCGGTTGATGCCGGCTGCGTCGAGCAGGAGCTGTACCTGGTCGGGGGCCAGATAGCCGTTGCCGTTGGAGTCGATGACCTCGCGGATCATCTTCTTGTCCACGGGCGGAAGGGTGCATCCGTCGATGGGCTTGGGCCGGTTCATGATCTTCACGATGGCCGAGCCGAGAGCCACCTCGTCGGGGAAACTGATGAAGCCCTTGTCGTGGAAGGCCTGGATCTCGTCGTGGGCGTTGACCACGGAGGGCAGGACGGGGTATATGGGTTTGCGGGAGTTCCTGATCTTCTCGCCTATGAGGTCGTATACGTCATAGACAGTGGTCAGGCCGGGATTGCCGAAGATGATGGTGATGGCGTCCACGTCGAAATCGTTCTCGCAGGCGTCGAGGATGTAGCCGAGCTGCTCTGCGGTGCCGGTGGCCAGGAAGTCGATGGGGTTGGCTGTGGACGAGCCGATGTAGAGCTTCTTGAGGAGTTCCTCGGCCTTCGGACCGGAAAGGCGGGGTATCTCGATGCCGTTGGAGGAGAGCACGTCGGTCTGCATGACTGCGGGACCTCCGGCGTGGGTGACGATGCCGACCCTGCGTCCCTGAGGCTCGGGGTACATCATGGCGGCGGCCACTGTCACCAGCTCGGTGCGGCTGTAGCACCTTATGATGCCGGTCTTGCGGAAGAGGGCGCTGACGGCCTTGTCGGGTGAGGCCATGGCGCCGGTGTGCGAGGATGCGGCGCGGCTGCCGGCCTCACTGTATCCGGCCTTGATGGCTGCGATCCTAGCACCCTTGGCGATGAGGGACCTGGCGTGCTTGGCCAGTTTGGCGGGATCGTTCATGCTCTCGATGTACAGCATGATGACGGGCGAGCTCTTGCCGTGCACGTAGTTCTCATCCATGTACTCGAGGGCGTCCTCGACTCCGATCTGGGCGCAGTTGCCCACGGAGAACACCTGGTTGAAGTGCAGGCCGAGCTGCATGGCGGCCTCGAGGATGAATACGATGGTCGCTCCGGAACCGGAGATGAGGGTCGCGCCCATGGGGTTGATCTTGGGCACGGGCTGGATGAAGGCTCCGATATAGTGCTGAGTCATCACGCCCACGCAGTTGGGGCCGATGAGGGCGGTGCCTGTGGAGTTGCAGACCTCGGTAATCTTTCTTTCCCACTCGGCTCCTTCCTTGCTGTCCTCCTTGAATCCGGCGGAGAGGATGATGATCGCCTTGCAGGCCTTCTTGTTGCAGAGGGTCTCCACTGTGGCCAGACACATCTTCGCGGGGATAGCGAGGATGGCGCAGTCCACGGAGGGAAGCAGCTCTATGTCTCTGTAGGACTTGACTCCCTGGGCCGTGTCGCACTTGGGGTTGACGACATACAGCTCTCCGGCATAGTGAGTGTTCAGAAGATTCTTGAGGGTGGCTCCACCCGGCTTGTGGACATCGTCCGAACCTCCGACGACCACAATGCTTTTAGGCGCGATTAACTCTTTTGTTATCATTGCATGCAAAATTCTATTTACATTCTGCAAATATACGAAATATATACCAAAAATATCTTATCTGCTTATAAATTTAATCAACAGCGCCTCCGCTTCTTAAAATTTTAAATTCTTTGCAAAAAATTCCGTATTTCCGCCACTTATTCCTATATTTGTTGTTTGCGACAGATGTGAAACGGATGATATGAAAGGCAATCTTCTGCTCAGGAACGTCCTTCTGGAGGGCTGTTCCTGCGACATTTATATAAAGGACGGGACAATCTCCCGCATAGGCTCCGCCCTTCAGTGCGGGGACGGTATCCAGGTACTGGACGGCCGCGGCATGAGCGTGCTGCCGGCCTTTGTCAATATGCACACCCATGCCGGAATGACCCTATTCCGCGGCATCTGCGAGGACATGCCCCTGAAGGCCTGGCTCGACGCCGTATGGAAGGCGGAGACGGCCCTGGACGACGACCTGGTCTACTGGGGGACCCGCCTGGCCTGCCTGGAGATGATCCGCACCGGCACCGTGGCCTTCAATGACATGTACTGGAGGATAGACCGCGCCGCTCAGGCCGTGGAGGACAGCGGGATGAGGGCCCATCTGACCTACTGCTTCCTCGACGGGGGCGACCCGGGCAGGCAGAGGTTCCAGAGGGAGGAATGTGAGGCAATGTACGCGGCGTCCCGTTCCTGGTCCTCCAGGGTCCGGTTCGGAGTCTCTATCCACGCGCACTATACCGTCAGCGACGACAATATGCTCTGGGCCGCGGATTTTGCCCGCAGCCGGGAACTTCTGCTGCATACCCATCTCTCCGAAACACGGACGGAGAACGAGGCCCATCAGGCCCGCTACGGTGTCTCTCCGACCCGCCGTCTGGCCGACATGGGGCTGCTGGGCCGCGACCTGACGGCAGCCCACACCCTCTGGCTGAGCGATGAGGACGTCCGGTTGCTGGGAGACTCCGGCACTACGGTGGTTCACAACGTCAACTCCAATCTCAAGCTGGCCTCCGGCTGGCGGTTCAGGTACAATGAACTGCGCGATGCCGGTGCCAATGTGACCATGGGTACGGACGGAGCCGGCTCCTCGAACAATCTCGACCTGCGCGAGGCCCTCAAGACCGCCGCCCTGGCCCAGAAGGCCTGGAGGGAGGATCCGGCAGCCCTGCCCCTGGACGAGCTGCTGGCCATGGGAACGGTCAACGGTGCCCGCGCCCTCGGCCTGAATTCCGGGAAGGTGGAGGAAGGAGCCCTCGCGGACCTGATCCTGGTGGACACGGCCTCGCCATTCTTCGTTCCGGCGCACAATTTCAAGGCCAATTTCATCTATTCGGCCAACTCCTCCTGCATCGACACCCTTATCTGCGGCGGCCGCATCCTCATGCAGGGCGGCAGGGTAGAGGGACAGGAAGAGGTCCTCGCCAGGGCCAGGGAGGAGACAGAAAGGTTTTTAAGGAAAATAAACGCATAAGATATGAACAACAGAATGACAGTAATAAATGAGGCGGTACAGTACCTCGAAGGCCGTCTCGGAGGTCTCAGACCCCAGGTCGGCATCATCCTGGGCAGCGGTCTGGGCAAGCTGGCGGACCGGATCGGGGCTCCTCTGACGATACCCTACACCGATGTCCCGGGCTTCGTGAAGTCCACGGCCATCGGCCACAAGGGCAATTTCATCGTCGGAACCCTCGGCGGGAAGACCGTCATGGCCATGCAGGGCCGCTTCCACTACTACGAGGGCTATCCCATGGACAAGGTGACCCTTCCCGTGCGGGTGATGGTCCGCCTGGGCATCAAGGCCCTCTTCGTATCCAACGCCGCCGGAGGAGTGAACTTTGACTTTCACGTGGGCGACCTCATGATTATCCGCGACCACATCAACAAGCTGCCCAACCCCCTCATCGGCCCCAATCTCGATGAGTTCGGCCCCCGTTTCCCGGACATGACCCGTCCCTACGACCCCAGGCTGATAGCCCTGGCCGAGGAGATAGGCCGCGAGAAGGGCATTGAGCTCAAGAAGGGCGTCTATCTCGCCGGTACGGGTCCGAGCTACGAGACTCCCTCGGAGTACAAGTATTTCCGTCTGATAGGAGCGGACGCGATAGGCATGTCCACCATCCCCGAGGTGATAGTGGCCAGGCACAGCTCCGTTCCGGTCTTCGGTATGTCCGTCATCACCAATGAGGCTCATGACGACTACGCTGAGGACTTCGAGAACAACGGGGACGACGTGGTGCGTGCGGCCGATGCAGCGGCGGACCGCATGACTGTGATATTTACGACTCTTATAGAGAGAATGCAGTTCTAGTGCTATGTCAGTGCAGCTCGACGACCTCTTTGCATACGACAGCGTGGCCCTGGCCCCGGACGGGGAGGGTGTGGTCATAGTAGACCAGACCCTGTTGCCCTGGGAGGAAAAGTTTCTGACCCTCAGGGACGAGGCCCAGGTCTATGAGGCCATAGCCCGCCTCAGGGTGCGCGGTGCGCCGGCCATAGGCATTGCCGCGGCTTACGGGCTGTACGTGGCATTCAGGCGGGAGGCAGTGGTGCCCGGATTTGATTTCAGGCATGCCTCCGATGAATTTTTCCGTATCAGCCGGTACCTCTGCTCAGCGCGTCCGACTGCCGTCAACCTGGCGGCTGCACTCGACCGTATGGAAAGGTGTTTCAAGGCTTGCGGAGCACTTCCCCTGCCGCAGCTGCTCGATGCGCTTCGCCGTGAGGCAGAGGCGGTAAAGTCCGAGGACATGGCCATGTGCCGCTCGATAGCCGAATACGGCGCCGCGCTCATCGACCGTCCTGACATGGGTATTCTGACCCACTGCAATGCGGGGCATTACGCTGTTTCGCGCTACGGAACGGCCCTGGCTCCAGTCTACCTGGCCCACAGCCGCGGGCTCGCACCCAGGGTCTATGCCGATGAGACCCGTCCTCTGATGCAGGGCGCCCGCATCACGGCGTTCGAGCTTCAGAAAGCGGGCGTGGATGTCACCCTCCAGTGCGACAGCATGGCGTCATCGCTGATGGCCTCCGGAAAAGTCGACCTGGTCTTTACTGGCTGTGACCGTGTGGCCGCCAACGGGGATACCGCCAACAAGATAGGTACCGGCGCCCTTGCGATCCTGGCCCGGTATTACGGAATACCTTTTTATATATTGGGCCCTACATCCTCGATAGACCCTGATACTGCCTCAGGGGATGGTATCCCGGTGGAGCAGCGCGGCGCAGACGAGGTGACGGACCTGTATTTTTCCAGGAGGACAGCTCCGGAGGGTGTCAAGGTCTACAATCCTGCATTTGACATTACTCCTGCGGAACTGATATCCGGGATTGTCACCGAGAGGGGGATTTACCGCCCTCCATATGATTTTACTTTCCTGAAATTTAATGAGAAGACAGTATGATAAGAAATTTGGTTTTCGATCTGGGCGGGGTGATAGTGCCCCTGAACCGTATAGCCTGCATCAGGGCGTTCAACGAAGTGGTCGGTTACAAGGACTTCGGTGACGTGCTGCGTTCCTACCGGCAGGTGGGTTATTTCGAGAAATTCGAGACAGGGCGGATAACGGCCCCGCAGTTCCGGGACATCATCCGCTCACGTGCGGTGACGACCACTCCGGACGGACAGCCCAGGGTGGTTACGGACAAGCAGATAGACTACTCTCTCAACTGTTTTCTATGTCCCATTCCCCAGGAAAGGATAGATACCCTGCTGCGTCTGCGGCAGGACTACAGGATGCTGCTGCTGAGCAATACCAACCCTATCGGCATGAACTATTGCCGCAGGCTCTTCAGGGAACGCGGCTATGATGTCAAGGAGATATTCGAACGGCTGTACCTGTCCTATCAGATGAAGGTGGCAAAGCCTGATCCTGCTATCTTCCGCAGGATGATCGCGGACTCGGGGATTGTCCCCGAAGAGACGCTTTACATAGATGATTCGCCGGCCAATGTCGAGGCCGGACGGGCACAGGGCCTGCACTCTGTGCTCTTCAGTCCTAAAGAAGACCTGTATGGCAAGATTTCTGAGTATCTCGAGCGGGAGCAACGGTAACTGTTATTATGTAGGTGATGAGCGTACGGCTCTGATCGTGGATGCCGGAGTCGGCTTCAGGACTGTCAAGTCCAGGCTCGCCGGCGCGGGTGTCGACATCTCGTCGGTGGAGATGATTTTCGTCACGCACGACCATGTGGACCATATCCGCGGGCTGGCATCCGTGGCCCAGCGGCTGTCAGTGCCTGTGTATGCCACTGCACGGCTGCATGACGCACTGTCGCGGCATAAGGCTGTCGGACCGGAGATAGGAGGTTCACGAAGGGTGCTGCGGCCGGGGGTTGAGACGGAGATGCGCGGAGTGAAATGCCTGACGTTCGAGGTTCCTCACGACGCCACCCAGACCCTGGGCTACCGGCTGGACTTTTTCGGGACGAAGTTTGTGTTCATGACGGACCTGGGCAGGGTGCCGGAATACGCCTATGACATCTGCCGGGATGCCGATTATCTGATTATCGAGTCCAACTACGATGTGGATATGCTCATGCGCGGCAGCTATCCCCCGGATCTGAAATCCCGCATTCTCGGTGATTCCGGCCATCTAAGCAATGATGACTGCGCCGCTGCCGTCCGCCGTCTCTGGCATCCCGGCCTGCGCGGCATATTCCTATGCCATCTCAGCAAGGACAACAACACCCCGTCCCTGGCATACGCCTCTGCTCTCAGTGCCGTCGAATCCATGGGACTATCTGTCCCCGATGACCTGCAGCTCGTCTGCCTGCCCCGCGCAGAGGTGTTTTCACTGGAATTTTAGTTATAGGCTATCAATCCTTTCGGGGGAAATCTGCTCCTGGAATGGTCTGATTTGTATTGGCTTTAAACGTTCGTTTTTTATTTACATCGGATGCCGATATGATATTTTCTGATTATCAAGCTACAAAGTCAACAATATCTTATTAGATTTGTAACACGTTTTAACGAACGTTTAAAACCAATAACTAACCATTAACTATTAAAGTTTTATGAACCACTTAAAAATCACTATCTTATGCCTTCTGTCGGCATTGTTCCTCATCGCTTCCTGCAAACCGGAAGAAAAAACCACTCCTCCTTCTTTGAAGCTGTCCCAGTCGGAAGTATCTGTCCCGGCAGCCGGAGGCACGGTAACGCTGGACTATACCCTTGAGAATGCTGTTGAAGGCAGCGTCATCACAGTTGAACCTGTAGAAGCTGTGGACTGGGTGTCTGGTATCGATGTGGCAGTGGCCGGACAGATTATTCTCACAGTAGCAGAGAATGAGGAGGAGGACAGCCGTACAGCGGAATTTACAGTAGCATATCCCGGCGCCGAAGATGCGTCTTTCAAGATTGTACAGCAGCCGGCGGATCCCAAGCCCGCTCCTTTTGAGATTACCGTGAAGGATGTGAAGACATCCAGCATTACATTTGACATCATTCCTCTGGACAAGGAGATGAATTATATATTCTTTGTGTCGCCTGCAGAATATGTGGCGGATTTCCCGGAGGACGATGACCTCTTCAATGACGATATGGTCTATTTCGAGGGCGAGGGCATCGATCTGGCGAGTGTGGCCCTCAAGGGCGACCAGATAGATTATGTCAAGTCGCCTGTAATGCCTGCCACGACGTTCACAGTGTATGCCTATGGCATCGACCTGGCAGCCAAGACCAGGCTGACGGATATCGTCAGGGTAGATGTTACCAGTGAAGAGATTAAGACTGTCGATGTGGACTTCGATGTCGACCTTGAAGTCAGCGGAGCGGCTGTAACTCTGTCGGTAGATCCGGGCTCTTATGACGGATGGTACTATGCCAATATCGTCGAAGGTCTTGACCCGGAACAGGTGGAGGATATGCTGACGACATGCTATCAGCTTTATCTCAATGATATTGCCCTTTACTTAGGTATGGGTATGGATCCCGAGACTATCCTGATTGTCTCCGGATACCAGGGAGCGTTGGCAAAAACATACAACCTCGAGCCTGAAAAAGAATATACGGCCATAGTGTTTGCCCTGGACGAGACACCTCAGCTGTGTTCCGAGCCTTACTGCCAGGTGTTCCAGACAGAGAAAGTAGAGCCTTCGGACAATATCATCACAATGACTACGACAGATGTCACAGCGCATACGGCGACACTGAACATTACCACTACCAACAATGATTCATACGTGTGGGTTCAGACCGATCCCGTGGGCTTCGAGGGCTACACCGATGAGGAGATTCTCCAGATGATCATCGATTACTATCCGATATACAATGTCTACTCAGGTGACAGGACCGAATATCTCAGCGGACTCAATGCCGATACTGACTACATGATACTCGCGTTCGGATATTCCGGAGGCACAGTGACAACATCCTTGTTCAAGCATATCTTCACCACTCCTGAGGAAGTGACCTCCGATGTCGCATTTCAGGTAAACTTTGACAAATGGTATTCCATTGAGGAAGTTGCAGAGCTTATGCCGGATGAGTACGGCTTCTATGTGGGCGGCTGGGACTGCGTCATGCCCATGGAAGTGGAAGCTGACTTCGAGTCCATCGACAAGTATTATTACTATATGTATGAACTGAGTGCACTTTCCAGCATGTCCGACGAGGACATCAAGATGGACCTGATGAACAATTATGCAATAACTGAACCGGCCACGGTTTTCATCATGTCGTATGACCAGCAGGCGGTGATTGCAGGATTTGCCATTGACAAGAACGGAGCCTATACAAAAGTATGGCGCAGCAAGCCGTTTACAGTAACTGAGGAGGATGCGTCACACGATGCGGATGAGTTTGTCAGCTGGTACAACGGAGTGTTCGGCACCAAGGCCTTTTCCCATTCATTCGACAACACTGTGAGGGTGATGGAGAAGTAATCATTTCACTCCTTTGGAAGGAGCCGGGTATTTCTACATATCCGCCACTCCTTCCGAAGGAGTAAACATCTCTTCTTAATCCGCATGGGACAGCGTGGCCCGGAGCAGTACGGGCTGATGGTCTGAGTACTTGTATTGCAGGTCGATGGTGCGGACCGTGTCTGCCCGGACGTCAGGGGAGATGTAGAAGTAGTCGGTGACGGTGAGGACGGATTCCGGACCGTAGGGAACGTTGAGGTGGCGCAGGGTCCTGGCCGAGGGGTCCCAGGCGATGCGGCCGGTGCCCTGGAGGAGGGCAGTGTCGAGAGCGACGGTGGTAAAATGCGGGTCGTCGGTCTCGGCCGCCGAGGGGGTGTAGTCAGGCGGAAACTGGTTCCAGTCGCCGCCGATGATGAAGGGGGTGCCCTCCGAGGCGAGGCGGGCAGTCAGTCCTCCCAGCCAGCGGGTCTCAGCGGTGCGCATGCCTCCGGTGTCGTAGGCGGTGTTGTGGGTGTTGCCGATGAATATGCTGCTGCCGTCAGCGAGGCGGAAGGTGGCCGTGAGCAGGCAGCGCTTGAGATTGAACATGCTGACGGGCCAGGGGAAGCGGGAGGGGTACTGCCACCTGACCACCTCCTCCGGGGCAATCCTGGACATCAGGACCACTCCGCTGGCGACCCGTCCCATCGGCGCCTTCAGGGGGATGGGGACTAGGAAGGATTTGTAATTGTATCCCAGGAAAATGTGATAGTCGGGGAAGGCTCCGCGCAGCATTTCCACCTCGTTGATGCGGTAGGTACGTCTGGAACATTCGTCCACTTCCTGCAGCAGGACGATGTCGGGGCTGTGGCGGCGTATCTCCGCGATGATGCCGTCAATATTGGCCTGTGTCCGTTCCCTGGACGTGCGTACCTGCGTGCCGCCGTCGTAGAAGAAGTCCATGTCGTCCCCGAGACCGCCGTAGCCGATGTTCCAGCAGAGGATGGAGAGGGAGTCGGGGAGTACTCCTGCCGCAGTTCCGGAACGATCTCCGGAACCGGAGCCTGAAAGCCTGGATAAGTCCTGCAGCACCTCCCTTTCGGCCGGCCGGTAATCAGTGATGACAGCTGTCAGCAGGAAAGCCAGGAATGCGGCCGCCACCGCAGCCAGAACATAAAGTACGATATGCATTGCGCGTCTCATTTTCATAAAATTAAAAAGGCTGTGCCGGGAATCACTCAGCACAGCCTCTATTTATTCTGTCAGAAATTTACAACTTAGGGCCTGCAGCTACGAGAGCCTTTCCAGCCTCATTGCCGGTGAACTTCTCGAAGTTTTTCACGAAGCGTCCGGCGAGATCCTTGGCCTTAACCTCCCACTCCTCAGGAGTAGCGTAGGTGTTGCGGGGATCGAGGATGTGGGTGTCCACCTGGTCGAGCTTGGTAGGGATGGCAAGGTTGAAGTAAGGGATGGTTGTGGTCTCAGCCTTGTCCATGCTGCCGTCGAGGATGCGGTCGATGATGGCGCGGGTATCCTTGATGGAGATACGCTTGCCGGTACCGTTCCAGCCGGTGTTCACGAGGTAAGCGGTGGCGCCTACTTTCTCCATTCTCTTCACGAGCTCCTCACCGTACTTGGTGGGATGCAGGGAGAGGAATGCAGCTCCGAAGCATGCGGAGAAGGTGGGGGTAGGCTCGGTGATACCGCGCTCTGTGCCGGCGAGCTTGGCGGTGAAGCCGCTCAAGAAGTAGTATTTGGTCTGCTCGGGGGTCAGCTTGGAAACGGGAGGGAGTACTCCGAATGCATCGGCGGTCAGGAAGATGACCTTCGATGCGTGGCCGGCCTTCGATACGGGCTTAACGATGTTGTTGATGTGGTAGATAGGGTAGGATACGCGGGTGTTCTCGGTTACGCTCTTGTCGGCGAAGTCGATCTTGCCGTTGGCGTCCACAGTCACGTTCTCGAGGAGAGCGTCGCGGCGGATGGCGTTGTAGATGTCGGGCTCGTTCTCCTTGGAGAGGTTGATAACCTTGGCGTAGCAGCCGCCCTCGAAGTTGAAGATACCGTCATCGTCCCAGCCGTGCTCGTCGTCACCGATCAGGCGGCGCTTGGGATCTGTGGAGAGGGTGGTCTTACCTGTACCGGAGAGACCGAAGAAGATGGCTGTGTCGCCGTCCTCGCCGCAGTTTGCGGAGCAGTGCATGGAAGCGATGCCGCGCAGGGGGAGGAGGTAGTTCATGTAGGAGAACATACCCTTCTTCATCTCACCGCCGTACCAGGTGTTCAGGATAACCTGCATCTTCTCGGTGAGGTTGAAGACTACCGCTGTCTCGGAGTTCAGACCGAGCTCCTTGTAGTTCTCTACCTTGGCCTTGGAGGCTGTGAGCACTACGAAGTCAGGCTCGCCGTAGTTGGCCAGCTCCTCATCGGTGGGGCGGATGAACATGTTCTTTACGAAATGTGCCTGCCATGCCACCTCCATGATGAAGCGGATCTTCTGACGGGTGTTCTCGTTGGCGCCGCAGAAGGTATCCATCACGTAGAGCTTCTTGCCTGAAAGCTCCTTGGAAGCGAGGTCCTTGAGGACTTTCCAGGTCTCCTTGGTCACGGGCTTGTTGTCATTCTTGTATGCGTCCGAAGTCCACCATACGGTGTCCTTGGATGTCTCGTCCATTACGAAAAATTTATCTTTAGGCGAGCGGCCGGTGTAGATACCGGTCATTACGTTTACGGCACCGAGCTCTGTCAGCTGACCTTTCTCATAACCTGTGAGTGAGGGGTCCATCTCAGCTTTGTAGAGATCATCGTAGGAGGGGTTGTAGATGATTTCGGGAGTTCCGGTGATACCGTACTTGGTCAAATCGATTTTAGCCATTGTGTTACGTTGTTAAGTTTATTTAAATAATCAATATCCGTAAAAAATCTTGTGGTCCACACGCACCGTATGCAAATATTTTGCCAAAATATTCATTATCTTTGCCAAAGTGAAAGAAATATTAAGAAAATATTGGGGATATACGTCGTTCCGTCCAAAGCAGGAGGAGATCATTGCCTCCGCACTGGCTGGAGAGGACGTGCTGGCCATCCTGCCGACGGGGGGAGGAAAGTCGCTGTGCTTCCAGCTTCCGGCCATGATGAGGGAAGGGCTTGCCATCGTCGTGTCCCCGCTTATCTCCCTGATAAAGGACCAGGTACAGAATCTCCGCGCCCGGGGCATCAAGGCCCTCGCCGTCCATTCCGGCATGACCCGCAGGGAGATAGACCTCACCCTCGACAATGCCGTCTACGGCGATTACAAGTTCCTCTACCTCTCCCCTGAGCGCCTGCGCACCGAGATTTTCCGGAAGAGGGTGCAGAAGATGCAGGTGAGCTTCCTGGTGGTCGACGAGGCGCACTGCATCTCCCAGTGGGGCTACGACTTCAGGCCGGACTACCTTCAGATAGCCGATATCAGGGAACTGCTGCCCGGGGTGCCGGTAATCGCACTGACAGCCACTGCCACTCCGTCAGTCGCGAAGGATATCGAGGAGAAACTGCATTTCCCCAAGGACAATATCATCTGCTCCGGCTTCGAGCGGCCCAACCTATCGTATATAGTGAGGAAGACCGAGGACAAATTCGGGGCGCTGCTGTCTGTGTGCGGTGCCGTGCAGGGTACGGGGATAGTGTATGTACGGGAGAGGAAGGCGGCGCGGGACATCGCGGCATTCCTGCAGTCGCAGGGGGTGGATGCGGGGTTCTACCACGCGGGGCTGAGCAAGGAGGAACGGAATGCCGTGCAGGAGCGGTGGAAGAGGGGAGAACTGCGCGTGATCGCCGCCACCAATGCCTTCGGCATGGGCATCGACAAGCCGGACGTGCGGTTCGTCTGTCACTTTGACGTGCCTGAGGCCGTGGAGTCCTACTACCAGGAGGCCGGCCGGGCCGGACGTGACGGGCTGCGCTCATGGGCCGTGCTGCTGTGGAACAAGTCGGACCTCAAGCGTCTCGAGGCCATATATCAGACCACTTTCCCAGGCCTGGACTACATAGCGGACATCTATCAGAAGATGTACAAGTTCTTCAACATCGCCTACGAGGACGGGGCCGGAGCCGTCTACAAGTTCAACCTCATGGAGTTCGTCCGTCACTTCCGGCTCAACGCCGCCACGGCCTACAACGCCATCAAGTACATCGAGACCGCCGGCTACTGGAGCGTCACCGACGAGATAGACAACCCGACACGCATCATGTTCACCGTCAACCGGGACGACCTCTACCGCATCCAGCTTGCCGATCAGGCCCTGGATACCTTCGTGAAGTCCCTGATGCGCATCTATCCCGGCCTGTTCTCGCATATGGTCGCGATAGATGAGGACTACATAGCCCGAGTGACCATGCTGCCGGTCCGCACTGTCAAGCTCAGGCTCCTGCAGCTCTCCCGCTCCCATGTGCTGCGCTATGTGCCCAGGGCCCGCTCGCCTCTCATCTGTTTTGCCGGCGAGCGCCTTACGCCGGGCAACCTGTACCTCTCCGAGAAGAACTACGAGCAGCGCAAGCGTCTCTTCAAGGAACGTCTCGATGCCGTATATACCTACATCTCTCCCATGAGCGACCGCTCCGCCGCTCAGTCGGCATGCCGTTCCCGCAGGCTCTCGGCGTATTTCGGACAGGAGCAGTGCCGGCCGTGCGGGATATGCGACCTTTGTGCGCCTGAGCAGGCGGGACTGCTGTTCTGAGCGAATTCAAAACAGCTTTCTCAGATCCATCGAAAGAAAATCTTCCGCACTGATGCCTCCATCACCTACAATAAATGCCGCTTGCGGGTTGAATATCTTACGGAATTTATCCAACCCTTCCGTCCGTTTCTCCCCGTTGCTTTTCACCTCGATGGCGACCACCGAACCTTTCTTGCGCAGTATAAAGTCCACTTCATCATCCCGCTCACGCCAATAGAATACTTCAAAACGATGTACGAAGGCTTGGCTTACCAACCAGGCGCCGATGCCCGACTCAAAGATACGTCCCCATGACTTACGGTCAAGTATCGCCAGCTCAAAAGTCTGCGGACTATACACCATCTTCAAGGCATTGTTGTACACCTGAAATTTGGGGATGCTGGCGCGTCTCCGGGCCATATCTGTACTGAATTTCTGAAGACCACGCAGCAATCCGCTTTCATCCAGCAGATTGATATATCCGGCCAAGGTCACTGTGTTTCCGGCATCTTGGAGCGAACCTAACATTTTATTCAAAGAAAGCAGCTCCCCAGAATAGGCAGCACCCAACTCAAAGGTCTGGCGAAGCAGGGCTGGCTTGCTGATCGGTGTATCCATCAGAATGTCTTTATTGATAGTAGCCTCAATGATAGCCGACTGGATGTATTGCCCGAAACGGTCTTCATCGCCAATCAAAGTAGCAGCACCGGGATAGCCTCCATAAAACAAGTATTGGCCAAGTGAAAAGCCGAAGCATTCCTGCATCTCCCGATAGCTCCAATGACTCATGCGTATTTCTTCAAACCGCCCTGCCAAGGACTCGGACAACCCCTTCTCCAGCAATATACGGCTGCTTCCTAAAAGCAATACTTTGATATTGCGGTCGTGAAACGTATCATCGTCCCATTCCTTTTTCACCGCCTCGCTCCAGTCGGCAATCTTCTGTATCTCGTCAATTACAAGGATGATGCTCTTCAATTCCCGATTCTCCATCAAGCTGCGCACAGCTGCCCAGCAATCTGAAATCCACGCACTCTTCGTAGCCGGAACGTTGTCGGCAGAAAAAAACTGATAAGGCATGTCCAGATCTTGAAGCACTTGCTTGACTACAGTGGACTTGCCTACCTGACGGGCGCCCATCACCACTTGGATGAACTTCCGCGGTTCTTGTAGTCTATCTGTAATTACTTGGTATTCTGCTCGTTTATACATAGTATTACATTTTACTCAGCAAACTTAGTATTTTTACTCAATGCAAAGATAACAAATATATTCAAGTAATTCCAGCATCTCGATAAGGTCAGGTGTGACTTCAGCCATGGCGACGCCGATGATGGGAACATTGCAGGCGGACCTATGCAGTCCCCTTGCCATCCGGTTGAGGGGAGCCAGGACATCCCTGTTGCGGGCGGTGGTGGCCCAGGTATGACGGGCGCAGATGTCATAAAAAGATGTGCCGTCTCTGCGTAGGAGACGGCACATGGTTGATAAAGAATTAAGTATCAAGAGAAAATCTTTCAAATTCTATAAATTTTACAACTTTTATTGAATTATTATTGCAGTTGATATGAAAAAAATACTAGATTTGCACACTAGTAACAAAGATGTGCCGTCTCCTACGCAGAGACGGCACCCCTCCCGGACCCGCAGAATGGCTGTGGTGTCCGTGAAACTAGCTGAAAGACTTTAACTTACACGTCTTTTGGTGTCCCTTTTCATTATACATACTTAGAAATTGCATGGAAGACAGCACCTCTTCTGCAGAGAACGGACACAAGTGGTACGTGATGCGTGTCACGTATCAGCGCGAGGTGGCGGCCAAGCAGAGTATGGATGCCCTTGGCGTAGAGACCTATCTGCCCGTGCAGACTCTCCGCCGGCGCAATGCCCGCGGCCGTTTCTGCAAGGTGACGGTCCCTCTGGTGCATAATTTCCTTTTCGTGCACTCCGAGCGCAGCGTCATAGACGGTATCAAGACCTACAGACTGCCTTACCTGCGTTATGCAACCTGTGTGCGTGACGGGCAGAGAGAGATTATGGTAGTACCTGACCGCCAGATGGAAAGCTTCATCCGTGTGATCGGAGAAGGAGACAAACCGGCTCTCTTTCTGGATCCGGCGGCTGTCAATCTTTCCCTGGGAGACCGGGTCCGTATCATAGACGGACCTCTGGCGGGAGTCGAAGGCACGTTCATGCGCCTGCAGGGAGGCCGCGGCAGGAGAGTGGTAGTGAAAATCGACATGGTGGCAGCAGTCGCCACTACGGAACTGACTCCAGCGCAGGTGGAGAAAATCTAGAAACCTATCTGAATGCAGACAAATACCGACAACTGCATACTGGCTGAAGCCGCCGACCTAGTCGCCCAGTGGCGCAGGGCGGCCTCCCGCTGCTTTGACGGCGACCCGGACCTCGCCGGCAGACTGAGCCTCCGCCGCGAGCGTCTGTTCGACGACCTCCGCACCCGCCTCGCCTCAGCCGAAGGCCTCACCGAACGCTGCAGCCTCATCTCCGCGATGTTCGCAGTCACCCTCGATGCCGCCTCCGTTCCCGATCCCGACCGGGAGCGCATCTGCCGCACCCTCGCCCAATCCATCCTCGCCACTCCCGAGTGCACCGCCCTCCTGGATGCCTCCGCCCCCTCCGATGATCCGCGGGCAGCGGCTGTCCGCCGTCTGGCTGAGGATTTGGGGTGGCCAGAGTGAAAGTTTCTTTACCGGGATGGTAAAGAGGGTTGGAGATTTGCGGAGGAATGAGCGGAGTTCCAGAAACAAATACTATTGATGCGATTTTAACGCATAAATAGTATAAGTGAAAAACTTGATGATGAGTCGGTCATCTGCATATACTCTTTTACCTTACGATGCGGATTCTCAGCGACAGTTTCCGCAGCTTTAGAAAAAATACAACGCGTAATACCTAAATTACTCTGCTGGAACAGTTGGACCATTGAATATAAGGAATTCAGACGAGGACAATGATTCTGATTTTCTGCGCGTGTTGCCGTTACAAATTGTTCGTAGTGAAAAATCGACTTTATCAAATAAAAATCTGAATAGCTATGAAAGGAATCGTCCTGGCCGGCGGCTCAGGCACCCGGCTTTATCCGATTACGAAGGGCATCAGCAAGCAGCTGATCCCGATCTATGACAAACCGATGGTGTACTACCCGATATCCGTGCTGATGCTTTCGGGTATCCGGGAGATTCTCATCATATCCACCCCGGAGGACCTTCCCGGCTTCAGGCGTCTTCTGGGTGACGGCTCTGCTTTCGGGGTGCGTTTCGAGTACGCGGAGCAGCCCTCTCCGGACGGCCTGGCGCAGGCCTTCATCATCGGCCGGGAGTTCATCGGAAGTGACTCCGTCTGCCTGGTATTGGGTGATAATATCTTTTACGGCAGCTACTTCACCGTTATGCTGCGCCGCGCGGTTCTCCGTGCGGAGAACGACAGTCTGGCCACGGTGTTCGGCTACTGGGTGGCGGACCCCGAGCGTTACGGCGTGGCGGAGATAGACGGCAGGGGCAATGTGCTGAGCATCGAGGAGAAGCCCACGCATCCCAAGTCCAATTATGCGGTGACCGGTCTCTATTTCTATCCCAACGAGGTGGTGGACGTTGCGGCCAATGTGAGGCCCTCTGCCCGCGGAGAACTGGAGATAACCTCCGTGAACCAGGAGTTCCTGGAGCGGGGCAGACTCCGCCTGGAGACCCTGGGCCGCGGCTTCGCCTGGCTGGACACCGGCACTCATGACTCTCTGGCCGAGGCCTCTACGTTCATCGAGGTAATCGAGAAGCGTCAGGGTCAGAAGGTGGCGTCGCTGGAGGACATCGCGATACGCAGCGGCTGGATCACACCGGCCCACCTGCGTGAGACGGCCAGGCCCATGAGCAAGAACCAGTACGGTCAGTACCTGCTGCGCATCGCGGACGAGATGGAGCAGAGGGAGGCCAGGAAACATCATGACAAATAATACATCTGACAATGGAATACAAGCGCAACATACTGATAACGGGCGGTGCGGGCTTCATCGGGAGCCACGTCGTGCGCCTTTTCGTGACCAAGTACCCCGAGTACCGTATCGTAAACCTGGACAAGCTGACCTACGCGGGCAACCTGGCCAACCTCAGGGACATCGAGCAGGCCCCGAACTACGTGTTCGTGCGTGCCGACATCTGCGACTTCGAGGCGGTGTGCGGAATCTTTGAGAAATACGGTATCGACGGCGTGATCCACCTTGCTGCCGAGAGCCATGTGGACCGCTCGATCAAGGACCCGTTCACCTTCGCGAGGACCAATGTCCTTGGCACCCTTTCCATGCTTCAGGCGGCCAAGCATCACTGGGACGGGGAGTGGGAGGGCAAGCGCTTCTACCACATCTCTACCGACGAGGTGTACGGCGCCCTTGAGCTGACCCATCCCGAGGGTGTTCACTCGGACATCAGCGCCCACGAGGTGTACGGGGACGAGTTCTTCTGCGAGACCACGCGATACAGCCCCCACAGCCCCTACAGCGCCTCTAAGGCTTCTTCGGACCATTTCGTACGGGCCTTCCACGACACCTACGGGATGCCTACCATAGTTACGAACTGCTCGAACAACTACGGCCCCTACCAGTTCCCGGAGAAGCTGATACCTCTTTTCATCAACAATATCCGGCACCGCAGGCCCCTTCCGGTGTACGGCAAGGGCGAGAACGTGCGCGACTGGCTTTACGTGGAGGACCACGCGAGGGCCATCGACCTGATCTTCCACGAGGGGAAGGTGGCCGAGACGTACAACATCGGCGGTTTCAACGAGTGGAAGAACATCGACCTGATCAAGGTGATAATCAAGACAACTGACCGCCTCCTGGGTAATCCGGAGGGTTATTCGGACAACCTTATCACCTACGTCACGGACCGTGCGGGTCACGACCTGCGGTATGCGATCGACGCCACGAAGCTGCACCGCGAGCTGGGGTGGAGTCCGAGCCTCCAGTTCGAGGAGGGCATTGAGAGGACGGTGCGCTGGTACCTGGACAACCAGGCGTGGATGGACAATATCACCTCCGGTGAGTACGAGAAGTACTACGAGGACATGTACGGCAACAGATAAAACCAGTAGTGGCGGAATCGCTTAAGAAAAAGACAGTCCGCGGCACCTTCTGGAGCGCCGTGGAAAGCGTGTCGAGCCAGGGCGTGACCTTCCTGGTGGGCCTGGTGCTGGCGCGTCTGCTGACCCCGCATGAGTACGGCCTGATAGGATATATCATGATCCTGATGGCGGTGTTCAACAGCATCGTGGACAGCGGCTTCTCGAATG
>DHKFR23501__coassemble_880_pt1 | contig 26967 bp, 21 predicted proteins | sample DHKFR23501__metabat2_low_PE_038 | metagenome-assembled genome bin DHKFR23501
ATGGCCCGACTGAAGCCCAGAACGCTATGCCCTACGCCGGTGGAGATATAACACTGGCGCCCGTAGATCATGTAAATGAAAATGCCGGAACTATCACTATTGGAGACGCAAAGGATAACGGAAGTTACGTTCACGCTGATATTCACCTCCGTCCTGCGATTTCACGCGTAGAGATAGAGAAAGTAGGAGTTAAGACTAAGGGAGAGAATTATTATAAATATGCGGACGGAAAGATCGAACAGGTAAATGCAAAACCGGGAACTATCAGTGATGGGGAGGCATACTATTCTGTTGCATGGGAAAACTTCAATGTCGAATTTGTTGGAGTCTATATGTCCGATGTGTACCGTGCAACGAATCTTTTCCCTGCTTCCAGCGTTATCCAGCAGTGGAACGCGGACGGCAATTTCTTTGCGACACCTGGCTTTGAGAATTCAACTGCACCTATACAGCAAGGAGCATGGGCCTCCCTTGCAAGTGAGGCAGACCTGAATAATATTCTTGCTTATTCAAATTTTAACAACGGATATCAGCCGTTCAATGAGCCTGGGTATGTCTCAGAAGAGGGGGATAATAGCTGGTTGTTCAATGGCGGTGCTGAAAATGGGACAAACACCAAGGTTCTACCTTTCCACTTCTTTGTCCCTTATAATGTTACTGACGGAGATGAAGTTTCTAAAGTGGGAACTCCTGGAGATGTTGATCCCAAGCTGCATTTCCAGTTTGATAAGGCAGTCGGGTATGATGATATGAACAGTGGTTTCACAATAACTGCAATAAAGAAGTATACGGCCGCTAATCAGGCTGGAGTGGTAATTCAGGAAGGTCAGGATATATACGATCAGTTAGATGTAATGTACGAGTGGCCTGTCGCAATAGGAGACGGTAAGGCCTACGCGAATGTGATAAAGTTCGTTGATGAGGGCGGTGTAGATGTTGTGATTAAGCCGGGCTATATCTATCGTCTGAAGGACGTGTTGATCGATCCCACTAACCTCAATCCAGCACCTTCGGACAACGATGTCAATAACATTTATGTCGAAGTTGAAGTTGTTCCTTTCAAAGTGCAGGACGTTTATCCCGTATTCGAATAATAACCAACCAATTAATAACGCAGACCATGTCCCACTTACCGGTGAATATATCCAGATTGGCGGTGATTCTCTGCCTGGCCGGTCTCCTGCTTGCGGGGGGCTGCATCAGGGAGAACATCGATGACTGTCCCGTGTCCGTAGAGCTGACTTTCCTCTACTACGGCAACGGTATCACGGATATATTCCCCGATAAGGTGGACAGCGTGTCGATGTGGGCCTACCGGGCCGACGGATCATTCTACTCAGGCAGCATGATTCCGGCCCGTGCCCTCGACACACTGCAGGGCGTAAGAGTCGCCCTGCCCCCCGGAGACTGGAAACTGGTCTTCTGGGGCAATGACGGAGAGGGCTCGCATGTCGACCCCGCCCTGCTCGAGCAGATGCTCTCCACTCCCGAGCACCGTTCCGGGGCCCAGCCGGAGACGATAGAGCGTCTCTTCCACGGGACTGTCGACCTTTCCCTGCCTCTCACCCTGAGGCTGCAGCGCGACACCGTGGAGTACACGTCGGCCCACACGGCCATGACCGTCGAGTTCATCGGATTTGACGGCCTGGGCGATCCGGAGATAGTACCTGCATCGGCAGCGGTCGACACCGGCGAGATATTCTTCCGTCACTCGGATATGCACGCCTCCGTAGGCTGGGACAACACCCCCTCGGACACCCGTACCACATACCGCCCCTCGCTAGAGCGCGTAGACAGCACCGGCTCGCTGATAACCACCTATCTCGTGCCCCGCTTCGCGGACAGCGACTGCGGCTCGCTGGACATCTACCGGATAGACACCGGCGAGAAGATGTGGTCCCGCAGCCTGGCATCCATCCTCTCCGAGCTGGAGATAGTCACCGAGGACGAGGAGGAGGCCCACGTCCGTCTCAAGATAGTACGTACCCCCGGCGGCGCAGGCGCATCCAGCATCAAGGTAGTCCCCTGGCATGCGCAGGATGTGTATCCTGTAATACCGTAAACGTAAACTGTTAAATGTAGTGCGCAACATGAGAAAAGACAGCAAGATACTTACCGACATCGGCGGGTTCCGGCTTTCAGTCCGCAGACCCGCGGCAGGACGCAGGCTCCCCGCATGCGCTCTCGTGCTGTGCATTGCCTCGTTTCTCCTTTCCACCTCCTGCCAGCGCAAGGAGATCCTCATGCCCGAATACAACGCCGTAGTGACCATCCTCGACGGCTCCTCCACCCGGGCCATCCCCGAAGACAGCGACCCGCAGATCAACGACATCGCCATCTTCGCCTTCTCAGGAAACGAGCTCGTCGGCTACATCTACGAGTCCGGCCTCGCCGCCTCAGGCAAGACCATCTTCCCCATGACCCTCACCAAGGGCGGCTCCATCGACTTCTATGTCATCGCCAATTCCGAGCCGGGGTTCTTCAAGGTGGTGGATCAGAACGACGGTGTCGTGAACTGGAGCGGCACCAGTACCGTCAATCCTCCTACAAATGTGACTCCTGCTGATCTGGAGGCTTGCAAGGTGAAGCTCGGAGACAGAAATGCATCAGGTTCAGGTCCCTGGTATGCCCCCATGACCAACCTCCCCGGTGCTGGCGGCGGAAACAGGACATTCGATGTCGACGGCATGACCCGCATCCCCATCGATCTCACGCGTGCGGTCTCGAAGGTGGAGGTGTGGTTCAGGACGCTGGGGGATACAGAGCCTGAGGACCAAACAACAGAAACAGGATGGATAGGAGATGACAATCCTTCATCCGATAATTATCGTCCAGCATCATTGTTTTTATATTATTCAATTGATGACTTGTCTTTAAAGATTCCTGTTGAGTCAGCCGGTATATATGAGGAGGTGGTAGACCATACCGCTGATAATAATAATTCGTGGCAGGAAAATAAATCAGGACCGTTTGATTATATCCATAGTTATAACGGTCAGATGTTTCCTCCGTATGAGCCGGATCAACTTCCCTCCAATTTTTACTCAGACGAGTATTTTGTCCACATATGGACCTGCTACATATTCCCCAATACCTTCGGGGGGAATATGGCCGGAGAGTCTCATGACCAGGAGGAGGTGGATAAATCGACACTGTTGTCAGTAGAGTATTCGCAGTGGCAGCATGATGGAGATTATCGAGGATTGGGAAGAGAAACAATTGGCAAGCAAGGGGTTTGGGATGTGCGATATAATTTTAGATTTTATTGGGAATGGGAAAGAAAAGGTGATCCAATACAGCAAGAACAAACCAAAACAGTAAAACAGATATACCTCCCCCCCATAGAACGCAACACCTCAGTCAGAGTGTGGTGCCCCCTCGGCGACGACACCGACCGTTCCTTTACCTACACTGTGGTGGACTGGGATGAGACCGTGACGGTCAACGTTCCTGACTTCAATTAATAAAAGCACGGACATGAAACGATACATACATCATATTATTCTGGGAGCGGCACTGCTGCTGATGAGTGCGGGATGTGCCCGCTATGATGAGGACAGACTGGCGATAGGGGGGGACCGGGTGCCTCTTTCGGACCTGTCCATGGACTTCATGGTCGACGGAGCCGATGTGTATACCAAGGCCGGCCAGTCCGTGCTGGCGGAGAACAGGGTGACAGGGCTGTATGTCCTGCTTTTTAACGAGGATGGTCGTCTGGTCCACAGTAAAAGCTATTATGTCGGAGGTGGAAAAAGACCTGACCGGTATGACGCTCAGATAATCAGCTATACAGAAAAAAATTCAGAAGATGGAGGGGCTTCTATGGGCATCATACCCGGATTCTTTGAGGGCTATAACGGTAATGCCCAAAGTCTGAAGGGTCAATTCACGTTTTATGCAGTCGCCAATTATAATGAGACTGTGGAAAAGCAGCTTGAAAACGTGACAGAGGAGAGTCAGCTGCAGGACATGACAGTTAAGTTCGTTACCAACGGGAATGTTTTCAGAAGCAACTTCCTGATGGTGGCCACCGAGAAGAATGTACGTTTCAGTGCAGTAGATAATGATAATGGAGGCGTGACAGTCGAACGCATCGGCGTGACCCTCCGCCTCAGAAGAGTCGACGCCAAGGTGTCTTTCCGCGTGACGGTGGATATCCCCGGGGCCAGGAACGTCGCATTCGAGGACATGATATACAGGGTCCATAATGTCCCTAATGTTACCTATCTGATTGAGAGACAGAAAGGAGAAGGAACCGATGCCTCGGCGTGGGATGCCTCGGTGGCAGATAATGATTACTCCTGTATGATGGACGAGACCTACGACACCTTTGACACGACGTATACCGACAGGGTAGGAGGCGAGTTCGCATTCTATCTCAGGGAGACCAGGCTGGATCCAAAGCAGGAGATTACGTCTGCGGATAAGGGAGACAAGTCTTCCCTGTATGCCCTGCGGGAGGCCTGGGACAATGAGAATGTGTCTGGCAAGACGCCTGTGCACGGCGGAGGCAGAACCTATACCTATGCTCCTGAGTACGGCACTTTCGTCGAGATCACCGGCAATCTGTCATACAGCCGGATAAATGAGAACGGCCAGGAGGAACAGGTGGACGGCGACGTGACCTATATCATCCATCTCGGGGAGACCGGCAATGACCCTGACGATGAAGATGCCGTGAACAACTACGATGTCCGGCGCAATGTCCGCTACATATACAACGTCAATATTAAGGGCATCAACGACATGGAGGTCGAGGTCACCGAGCAGGATGAGCTGAGGCCCGGCGTGGAGGGCGACCTCGTCATCTCTACCAACCGCAAGGTGGAGATGGATGCTCATTACGGACGTGTGCTTCTGACTCTGGACAAGAACAATCTGAAGGAAGCAGGCTGGAGCGCAGTCACACCCTTAGGCACCATAGAGTATAATCCCGAAACAGGACAGATTAATGCACCGTACGACTATAAGTGGGTGCTGTTTGCCATAAACAGGCACTTTGACCCGGATAACGACGGTAGTAGTATGGTTAAATTCCCGGGTATACAGGCTTATGACGGAGGAGTGAAATTCTATGAGAATGGAGTTCAGAGAAGTGAGGAGGAAATAAAGAACGATATCGCTGGAGATGACGGGAATAATTTTGAGAACGGGCTGACGTTTAAGAAATCACTCAGTGAGACGGACTGGACGAATTATTATGCAAGTCCAAGTCTAATTAATTATTTGGATGACGATGCGTGCCTCAGGGACATCAACCAGCTTATCCATTATCTAAAGCAAGAGTTGGAAGATCCTGAATCCACAATATTCGACGGGGACCATGTCTACATCACCGCCTTCGTGGATGAGTTCACCTATATCTACGACCCGCGTCAGGAAGACTATATCCATCCCGGAAAGTCTGTCCATGAAGTCGCTGGAAATAATCAAGATGCCGACAGAAGACTTTTGCTGTGGAAGGAGTACACCAATGTAGGAGACCGTACTCTCAACATCCTTCCCATGACCAACATCAGTTACAGTCTGGACAAGAATACTTCGATAACCAATGCCTACATAACCTTGTCCCAAAAGTCGATAAAGACGATTTACGACACCGGGGATACAGGACCGGCCGATGCCTGGGGGCTGGAAGTCGTCAATGAGACGGGGAGACTCGAGATTCCTGATCATATTACAATTCATGGCAGTCGGACAAATTCGAAATCCAACGGCCGTGGGAATTTCATGAATTTCTGGATTAACAATAGAGACCAATCCGAGTTGGAATGGACAAAAGTCATGACTATCGATCAGCGTATAGAAAACGCGGAAGGACTTGACGAGGACTATCGTGATGCGCTCCATGCGTGCATTACCCGCAACCGTGACCTCGATGGCAATAACCGGATAGATGAGGATGAGATATATTGGTATCTGGCCTCCGAGGCCCAGCTCAGCGGTCTGTTTATCGGCCAGCCGTCGCTGTCTCAGGATGCGTGGCTGTATCAGGGGGACGGTTCGGAGTACAGTCATGTCGTATCGAGTACAAGCAGTAATATGCGGGATAGGGGCAGTTATAGGATATTGTGGGCTGAGGAGGGAGCCTCTTGGGGTCCAGTCAGTGGTGACGGGAAAGTTACTGCGTATGATTATAGATGTGTCCGCAATCTTGGAATAGACATAGCTTACATGGATGAGTCTCCTGCTCACTATGCGAGCGTTACCGACGATGACGGGTTTTATACAGTAGATGTCGGCTATCTCAACGACCGAGCATTGCGTTCAGCCCCGGACGACGGAATCAATCTGCCCCTGGACCATGAGCGCAGCCAGAACAACCGTCCGTACGCCAAGTTTGATGTGCGGAAAGAAGTTGTTTATGATGGACCGGTGTGGCTTGAGATGCGGGACATGCTCATGCGGAACGAGAATCCCTGTCCCGAGGGATGGCGCGTGCCCAATCAGCGCGAGATGCTGATCATGATGAGTACGCTGACATCCGAGTTCAGTGCACCTGTAGATTGGACTGGAAATTACGGTATCGCTACGACATTCTCTTTCAACGGTACGGGACTGTACTCTCCTCAACCTGGCACTGTAAGGGATGAGCGTTGGGGATTTTTAACAGAAAATACCAATCTGGTATTGTACAATCCTAACAATCCTAATAATGGTCAGAAAGGAGATTCTGAAAAGCCGTTGAAGTTCCGTTGTGTAAGGGACAACCTCAGCAGATAAGCTGTCAGTGCCTTTTGAAAACCAGCAACCAAGCGGTAAGTCCGGTAACGAGGCAAATATGTAAGCCGTCTATAACCAGCAGTATAAGAATGTAACGAGAACTTTTCGGAAGTCTCGAAGTATTCGAAAAGCTCTCGTTGTATTTGAAACATCCAGATATTGAAGACATTGCATTTTGAGCCCGTACACCTGCTTACCGTTCAACAGCGTTCTAGCCAGCAATGATTTTATGCAGCCTTCTTAACCACCCTCAGGCCATTCTGCAGGTGTGCTTTTGCGGATAATGATAATTAATTACTGGCGGTGTCCCCGCTTGCCTGAGCGCAGGCGGGTGGATGCCATGACGAGGGCCTCGTCGCGGGCAACGTAGCGCATGGCGATGAATGTGAGGATGGCTGCGCAGATGGGGAAGATGCAGGGGATGGTGAAGATGGGACTCTCACCGAGGGTCTGCTGGAGGAGGCCGAGGGGCTTGTCGGGATTGTTCCGCTGGAAGAAGTAGATTGCGATGAGGATCTGGTAGCCGATGAGGATGAGGGTGTTGAGGTTGCACAGGCGGATCTGGCGGATGCGGTTCTTGAACGATACGAGGGTCACGACGCTCAGCACCGCGCACACTATCTGGAATATCGTAGTGAGGGTAAAGCCCTTGAAAGCGGCTATCGCTACGAAGGGTATGGTCGTGGCGTCTCCGACGAAGCGGATCATCGGGGTGAAGAACATGGAAATGAGGAGTCCGGCGGCAATGGCCAGGAAGAGAGTCTGTATTCTGAAAAACATCGTCTGTGAATTTCTAATGGTTTGCGGACGCAAAAATACTAAAAATCGGAAATCTTCAGTATCTTTGATAGCTGTTAACTCTACATTACACTGTCAAATATGGGAAAGATTGCAGATTCTGAACTGATTATCAACAGCGACGGCTCGGTGTTCCACCTTCATATCCGTCCAGAGGCCCTGGCCGACAAGGTGATTCTGGTCGGAGACCCCGGCCGTGTGGACCTTGTGGGCCCGTATCTGTCCGACATCGAAAGCTCGTCCTCATCGAGGGAGTTCCGGAGCGTGACCGGCTCCTACAGGGGCGTCCGCATGACCGTCCTCTCGACCGGTATAGGCTGTGACAACATAGACATAGTCATGAATGAGCTGGATGCCCTGGCCAACATAGACTTCGCCACCCGCGAGGTCAGGCCCGTAAAGCGCCGTCTTACCGTTCTGAGGATCGGGACGTGCGGTGTCATACAGCCAGACATTCCGCTCGGATCCTATATTTTCTCCAGGGTCTCCGCAGGTTTTGACGGCCTGCTCAACTGGTACGGCGGCCGCGACGAGGTCGTAATGAAGGATGTGGAGGAGGCTTTCCTGGCCCATGTGGACTGGAGCCCTTACCTGCCGACTCCCTATTTCGTGAAGGCCGGGGACGTGCTGACGGAGCTTTTCTCGGACTGCACGGTGCCTGGCATGACGGTATCGGCTTCCGGATTCTACGGTCCTCAGTGCCGTGTGGTGCGTCTTCCGCTCGCGATGCCCGACTTGCTGGAGAAGCTGGAGACTTTCAGCTTCAAAGGCCTGCGCTTCACCAACTTCGAGATGGAGGGTTCGGCCATCGCTTCCCTGGCCCGCAAGCTGGGGCATGAGGCCGCGACTGTCTGCCTCGGCATAGCGCAGCGCTCGGTAAAGCATGCCGACGCCGACTATAAGTCCCTCATGGGCTCCCTGGTGGAGCTGTGCCTGAACCGTCTGTCGGAACTGAGATGAGCCCGGACAAGAACAAGACGGATACCAGGCTGAGACACCGTGAGCTGAACAGCCTGCTGGAGCTGATGCAGGACAGGGACGAAGTGACCCAGGAGCTGGTGCGCAACCGCATCTTCACTCTGGGGTGGCCGGCTCTCGACTACTGTTTCAGGCATCAGAACCGGGTCGTGCCCCAGGAAGGCCGCCGGGATGTGGCTCTGTTCCTGAGGGACACGTCATCGATATACAGTGTCAGGCAGATTCTGGACCTGATGCTGACAGGAGATACGTTTTTCGTACCTGACGGGCTGTATTATCTTACCCGCATCCTCATGCCCTCCCTGACACCGGAGGAGTTCAGCAGCTGCTATGCCGGACCGGCCTGTGACCTGGTGTCCGAGCTGCGCGATACGATGACGGCGGTGGAGAAGGTGGAGATGCTCAACTACATAGTCTTCGACCGCTGCGGCTTCCGTCTCTCTTCCGGTTACAGGGACGGATATGAGGATGTCGTCCTGATACCCGATATCATGGAGAGGCGTCAGGCGGGAGTCGTAGGGCTGTCTGCGGTCTATTTTCTACTGGCTTCCTATGCCGGTCTTCCGGTCTATCCGGTCTTTCCGAGGGAGCCGGGCTATTATGTGGCTTATTTTGAGGACGGTAGGACGCTCTTCTCCATGGATATGGGGCAGAAAGGCCGCATATCGGATCCCATCCCTGCGGCATCGTGGCTGGACACAGGGATCATGGGCAAGGACCAGACCATACTCTATCTCTATGCCACCGCTCTCAGGCGTTTCGGCGACAGACCCTTGTCCAGGCTGCACAGACTGCTGCTGGACAGGGTCATAGATGTCCTCAAACTCTGACTTATTCCATCAGTTTCTTGTACTTGAACCGCTTGGGCTCGTCGGTGCCGAGGCGCTTGCGGCGGTTCTCCTCGTATTCCGAGTAGGACCCCTCGAAGAAATATACCTGGGAGTCGCCCTCGAAGGCCAGGATGTGGGTCGCGATGCGGTCCAGGAACCAGCGGTCGTGGGAGATGACCACGGCGCAGCCGGCGAAGTTCTCGATACCTTCCTCCAGGGCGCGGATGGTGTTGACGTCCACGTCGTTGGTGGGCTCGTCGAGCAGGAGCACGTTTCCCTCGTCCTTGAGGGTCAGGGCCAGGTGGAGGCGGTTGCGCTCACCTCCTGAGAGGATGCCGCAGAGTTTCTCCTGGTCGGCTCCCGAGAAGTTGAAGCGGGAGACGTAGGCGCGGGCGTTGATCTCGCGGTTGCCCAGGCGGATGAATTCGGAGTTCTCCGATATGGTCTGGTAGACGGTCTTGTCGGGGTCAATGCTCTTGTGCTGCTGGTCCACGTAAGCGAGTTTGACGGTCTCACCTACGGTTATCGAGCCGCTGTCGGGCTGCTCTATGCCCATGATAAGGCGGAAGAGGGTGGTCTTGCCCGCTCCGTTGGGGCCGATGACTCCGACGATGCCGGCGGGAGGCAGGGAGAAGGTCAGGTGCTCGAAGAGGAGCTTGTCACCGTAGGCCTTGGATACGTCGTTGAACTCTATGACCTTGTTGCCCAGACGGGGACCGTTGGGGATGTATATCTCGAGGGCCGCTTCTTTGGCCTTGCCGTCCTGGCTGGCCAGTTTCTCGTAGGCGCCTAGACGGGCCTTGGACTTGGCCTGACGGGCCTTCGGGGCCATGCGTACCCACTCCAGCTCGCGCTCGAGGGTCTTGCGGCGCTTGCTCTCCTGCTTCTCCTCCATCTCCAGGCGCTTGCTCTTCTGCTCCAGCCAGGAGGAATAGTTGCCTTTCCAGGGGATGCCCTCGCCGCGGTCCAGCTCGAGGATCCAGCCGGCCACATTGTCCAGGAAGTAGCGGTCGTGGGTGACGGCGATGACGGTGCCCTTGTACTGGCGCAGATGCTCCTCCAGCCACTGGATACTCTCGGTGTCCAGATGGTTGGTCGGCTCGTCGAGCAGCAGCACGTCCGGCTGGCGCAGCAGCAGGCGGCACAGAGCCACGCGGCGGCGCTCGCCTCCGCTGAGAGTGGCGACCTTAGCCTCTGAGGGAGGGCACTGGAGGGCATCCATCGCCCTCTCGAGCTTGGAGTCCAGCTCCCAGCCGTCGCAGTGCTCTATCTTCTCCGTCAGCTCGCCCTGACGCTCTATGAGTGCGTTCATCTCGTCGTCCGACATGGGCTCGGCGAACTTCATATTGATCTCCTCGTATTCCTTCAGCAGGTCGGCGACCTCCTGCACTCCTTCCCTTACCACCTCGATGACGGTCTTGTCCGGGTCCATCTGAGGCTCCTGCTCCAGATATCCCACAGTATAGCCGGGGGCCCATACCACCTCGCCCTGGTAGGATTTCTCCACCCCGGCGATGATCTTCATCAGGGTGGACTTACCCGAGCCGTTGAGACCGATGATGCCGATCTTGGCCCCGTAGAAGAAAGAAAGGTAGATGTCCTTGAGTATTACCTTGTTGTTGTGCGGGAGGACCTTGCCTACACCGTTCATTGAAAAGATGATTTTCTCGTCTGCCATATTGTTCTCTAAGTGAAAATGTGCGGCAAGATAGGAACTTTTTTCCTATTTTTGCGAAAATTTATGAGTAAGACTATGTTGAGGAAAATCCGTATCGTACTTGCGCTTATTTTCTTAGCAGGTATCACCCTCCTGTTCCTGGATTTCACCGGGACCATCCATGCCTGGCTGGGGTGGATGGCCAGGATCCAGTTCATGCCCGCTGTGCTGGCGCTCAATGTCGGGGTCATCATCGGCCTGGTGCTGCTGACGCTCATTTTCGGCAGGGTGTACTGCTCTGTCATCTGCCCGCTCGGAGTGATGCAGGACCTGCTGGCCTGGCTGGGGAAGAAACAGAAGAAGAACCGCTATACCTATTCTCCGGCCCATAACTGGCTGAGATACGCTATGCTGGCGCTTTTCGTAGTCGTCTTGATTCTCGGTGTGGGTTCCGTGGTGGCCCTGCTGGAGCCCTACAGCATCTTCGGACGCATCGCGTCGAATCTCTTCGCGCCGGTGTACGGATGGATCAACAACCTGTTTGCGCTCATAGCCGAGCGTGCGGACAGCTATGCTTTCTATGAGACGGACGTATGGCTCAGGAGCCTGCCTACCTTCATCATCGCAGCAGTGATGCTGGTGCTCATCGCTGTGCTGGCCTGGAGGAACGGACGTACATGGTGCAACAATATATGCCCCGTGGGCACGGTACTCGGCTTCCTGTCCCGTTTCTCGTGGCTCAAGCCGGTGATAGATACCGACAAGTGCGTCAGCTGCCGCAAGTGCGAGCGCAACTGCAAGGCTTCGTGCATAGACATCGCGCATCATAAGATAGACTACAGCCGCTGCGTGGCCTGCATGGACTGCATCGGCAACTGTCCCAAGGACGCCATCTCATACGTGCATCCCGGGAAGGCCGCATCCCCTGCGTCCGTACCTGCCGCTGCACCTGCCGCGAAGGCAGCTCCGAAGGCCGACAAGGCCGGGAGTGCGGAGACGGTCGACACTGCCCGCCGCGGCTTCCTGACCGCCTCCCTGATGACCGCCGCAGCTGTGACGGTAGGGGCTCAGGAGAAGAAGGTGGACGGTGGACTGGCCGTCATCGAAGATAAGGAGATACCTGACCGCGGTACTCCGCTGGTGCCTCCCGGAGCCGTGAGCCTGAAGCATTTCGCCCAGCACTGCACCGGCTGCCAGCTCTGTGTGTCCGTCTGCCCCAACGGGGTGCTGCGTCCCGCCACCGACCTGATGCGGCTGATGCAGCCCGAGATGTCCTATGAGCGGGGATACTGCCGTCCGGAGTGCACCAAGTGCTCGGATGTCTGCCCCGCCGGTGCCATCCGCCCGGTAGGCGTGGCGGAGAAGTCCTCGACCCAGATCGGTCATGCGGTGTGGTTCAAGAGGAACTGCATACCTTTCCGGGACGGCGAGGAGTGCGGCAACTGCGCCCGCCACTGCCCTTCGGGAGCCATCCAGATGGTACCTCTGAAAGGACACCGCCGTCATAGAGGTGGCCTTGAGGACGGCAATGACGGGAAGAACCTGATGGCGCCTGCGGTCAACACCGAGAGGTGCATCGGCTGCGGGGCCTGCGAGTACGTCTGCCCGGCCAGACCGTTCTCCGCGATATATGTCGTGGGACACGAGGTTCACAGGACCATCTGATGCCTCTGTGTCATGGACGAGTTCCGTCTGAGGGTCTTCGTGACCGCCGCGAGGACGTTGAGTTTTTCAAAATGCGCTGCAGTCCTGAACATCACCCAGCCTGCCGTCAGCCGTCATATCGGGGAGCTGGAGGCCCGGTACGGCATGCCTCTGTTCTCCCGCGGCACGTCGGGAGTGACTCTCACCAAGGCCGGTGAGCTGCTGCTGTCTCACGCAGAGAGGCTGCTTTCCGCTTATCAGAAAATGGATTACGACATGGATCTGCTTTCCCAGACTTCACAGGGCAGGCTGTCTATCGGGGCAAGTACCACCATCGCCATGTATCTGCTGCCTCAGGTACTGGCCTCTTTCATGGAACTTTCGGGCGGGGTGGAGGTGTCCATGCTCTCCGGCAACAGTGAGAATGTGGAACAATGGCTCCGCGACGGGACGGTGGACATCGGTTTCGTGGAGAATGCCTCGCGGCGGCCGTGGCTGCACTATGAGCCGCTGATGGCGGATGAGCTGGTGCTGGTGGCCGGGACTCAGGGAAGGTACGGGACGTTGGAGTCCGTGACGCCGCAGGAACTGAGGGGGCTGCCGCTGGTGCTGAGGGAGAAGGGCTCCGGTACGCGGGAGATCATCGAAAGGGTGCTGAACCGGCGCGGTATCCGCGTCGAGGACCTCAATGTGGTCATCGAGCTCAGCAGCACCGAGGCCATCAAGTCCTTCGTCCGCAGCAGCGACACCCTGGCCATCGTCTCGGTCATCGCCCTGCACCGCGAGCTGGCCGACGGCTCCCTCCGCATCGTGGACATCGACGGCGTAGACATGCCCCGCGAGTTCGCCACCGTCGTCCGTCCCGGCGAGTTCTCCGGGCTCAATGCCCGCTTCCATGATTTCGTCATCCGCGAGACTGGGGTATAACGGAAGGTTATAGCGTATAAGTAAGTGTGTTGTGGTGGGTTGCGGGGGATGGTGTAGTTTTGCGGCATGAAAACTACTACAGCAACAGCAACTGCATCAAGCACCGTCACAGTGCGTCAGTGGGTCGCCCGGATACTTTTCGTGACCCTGTTCATAGCGTCGTTCTTCCTGCCTACGGCCGTAGCCCTGCTGGCCGGCATAGCCCTCGCCGTCACCCTCGGCTCACCCTTCCCTGTGTTTACCAAGAAAGTATCGAAGTACCTGCTGCAGGCCTCCGTCGTAGGCCTCGGCTTCGGCATGAACCTCTATTCGGCCGTGGAGTCCGGCAAGGACGGCATGCTCTTTACCATAGTATCGGTGGTGGGCGTGATGGTCATCGGCACCCTGCTCGGACGGGTCTTCAAACTTTCTCGGAACAACTCCTACCTGATCTCCTCCGGCACCGCCATCTGCGGAGGCAGCGCGATAGCCGCCGTGGCCCCCGTCATAGACGCCGATGACAACGAGACCACCCTCTCGATGGTGACGGTCTTCGTTCTTAATGCCGTAGCCCTGCTGATTTTCCCCGCGATAGGCCACCTCACGGGACTCTCCCAGGAGCAGTTCGGAACGTGGGCTGCCATTGCCATACATGATACCAGCTCGGTGGTGGGTGCAGGAGCCGCCTACGGAGAGGAGGCGCTGAAAGTAGCCACTACCGTCAAACTGACCCGCGCCCTCTGGATTATTCCCCTGGCCATTGCCACCACCTTCATTTTCAAGAAGAAGGGCAAGAAGATCTCCATCCCTTGGTTCATTTTCCTCTTCATCGGTGCCATGCTGGCCAATACCTGCCTCGGCATCCCTGAAAAAGTCTCCGCCGGTATCGCCGGATTTGCCAAGAATGCCCTGGGTTCGACCCTCTTCCTGATAGGCTGCGGCCTCTCTGTGCAGAGTGTCAAGGAGGTGGGCTTCAGGCCCTTCCTGCTCGGTATCTCCCTGTGGGCGGTGATTTCGGTCTCCTCGCTGCTGGTGGTGACCATGCTGTAGCGGTGTCTGTACCGAAAGCGATTGTTGCGGATATTCCGGGTGTGATGACGGAATATCCGTTTTTTATTTTTAAATTTGGACTGCAAAAACTGTAATCTTTGGAAAAATGACAGCTCTAGGCAAATTCTTCTTGGCGGCGGCCGCTCTGCTTTTTACGGCGGTGCCTTCATCCGCCTGCTCCTCAGTGGTGATTTCCGGCAAGGTGACTCCGGACGGGAGGCCGCTGCTGTGGAAGCACAGGGACTCGGACTATTTGCAGAATTCGGTGAAGTTCTTCAAGGGGGAGAAGTACTCCTTCATAGCTATCGTCAACAGCGTGGAGGACGACCCGACGGATGTGTGGATGGGGGTCAATTCTGCCGGCTTCGCCATCATGAATACTCAGTCGTTCAACCTCGTGGACGTGGCTCCGGGGGAGGAACGCGGGGCTGCCAATGGGCGGATCATGCGCCGGGCCCTGGAGATATGCGCTACGGTGGAGGATTTCCATCATTTTCTGGATACGCTGGCGAAGCCTTCCATGATTGAGGCCAGTCTCGGAGTTATAGACGCTCAGGGCGGGGCCCAGATGCTGGAGGTGGACTACTACAAGTACGTGGTGTACGATGCCAATGACCCGGCGGTGGCGCCTCACGGCTATGTGGCCAGGACCAATTTCTCCTTCACCGGGGATGTGAACGAGGGGCTCGGACAGGTGCGCTACCTCATCGAGGAGGGGCTGCTGATGCCGGCCTCAGGTATGGGACTGTTCACTCCGCAGTGGATTCTGACTGACGTGGCCCGCTGCTTCGAGAATCCGATCATGGGCATCGACCTTCGCTCGGGGGATTTCAACAAGCCCAGGACCAACGGCTGGTTCATCGACTACGACTTTATCTCCCGCCGCGGTTCCACCAGCTCGGCGGTGGTGCAGGGCGTGCGTCCCGGGGAGAACCCGGAGCTGACGGTGATGTGGACCATCCTCGGCTATCCTCCGACAGGCGTGGCCATGCCGCTGTGGGTCAAGGGGGCGGACAAGTATCTGCCAGCGTTAGTGGCCCGGGACGAGGCGACGAAGCTCTCTCCCCTGTGCGATTTTTCCCAGACTCTGGCCGACAGGGTGTACTCCTATCATCAGGGCGACGGCACTGACCGCTATATGAACTGGGAGCTGCTGTGGCGGCCTTCCGGCGGAGGTTACATGCAGCATCTTCTGGAGGTCGAGGACCGGGTCTTCGATGTCTCGGAGCCGGTTATCGAGGGATGGAGAGAGGCAGGCAGGATTGATGTGGGACAGATGAGCGGGCTCTATCAGATGCTCGACGGTCTGATCCGCGAAGGCTACCGGCCGCTGCTAGGAACCCATCCATTACTCTAGTTATCAGCGAAATAAAATACATCAACGCCATGAAAACAGGACTTAGCATACTCATCCCAGCCGTCGCTACTGCTCTCATTCTCTCCTCCTGCGGGAGGACCGGTGTCGGCGATCTGGTCACATTCGATTACTCCAGGATGAAGAAAGGCCATGATACGCTGGCAGTCTCGGAACTGGCAGTGCAGCCGGAGTTCATCGCCCTGGACAGCGATACCGTAGATGCATTTGCCTACGGCTCCATAATAGTTACTGACAATTACATCGTAAGGAACGTGGAGGCCATTTCCATAATAAACAAAGCCCCGGTCAGGGTCTTTGACCGGCATACCGGCCGGTTTATCTGCAATGTGGGGCATCTCGGACGCGGGCCAGGGGAGTATCTCAGCTCCTATTGCACCTTTGTGGACGAGAAAGGAGGCAAGGTGTGGATAATGAACGCCGGGGACCACATCAAGACCTACGATCTCCTGAGCGGAAAATATATCGGGGACGTGCCTCTGGCACATGAGGTGAGGGAGGAATTCGGTGCGGCGTCGGCTACCTTCTCAGTCAATCCGGATGCGGGAACAGTTACGGTCGCGGCCATTCCGTATGAGTATGAGGAGGATTCCAATCCTTCTATAGCCTGGTGTCAGGACATGGAGGGCAATATCGTCTGGGATATCCCCAAGGACGGCCGGGAACGGTCGAGGAAGCAGACCAACAGTCTTATCCGCACAGCATACAATGTGGAAGGTCTCATGGATGTCAATATATATGGAGGACATGATATGCCGGATACGCTGTATGTGCTGTCTGACGGTGTCCTGAGCCCTGTGTTTACATACGATGAGAGGAGTCTCAAAAGCGGGATGTCCCTCAGCAGTACGCTGCTTCCTGGCAAGGTGCTGTCCCATCTTACGGAAGAGCAGGAGACGATACCCAATGTCAGGGTCTCTATGCCTACGGCAATGGTTATAACGGATCTCAAGTCCGGCGAGTCAGTGAGATACGGACTGGTTATGCGGAATGATTTTCTGGGAGTGGATGCAGGAGGGGGCTCTTTCCAGAACGGTTATATGATTCAGCAGTTCAGTGCTGAGGAGTTCAGGGAAACAGGACAGCAGGCATTGGATCAGGGACTGCTGTCCGGCTCTGCTGCCGATCAGGTGAGGGCTATCCTTGCAGATCTGAAGGATACTGACAATGATGTGATTATGCTTGCCCGCCTGAAGGACTGACAAGGTCCGTCAGCGGACCTTGCGTTCTTCGGCCAGCCGTTTCCGGTAGGCGTCCAGCTGCTTTTTCCAGGCGGCCCGCCTGGCTTTTTCGGATGCGGCCTTCCGTTCCAGGTATTCGTCGTACCTTTTTTCGAGATAATTGTCTGCCATAGTGCGGCAAAGGTACGAAATCCTGTGGACAATACCGAAATATTCGGAGTCGGTGGTTCTTGGAAACTTTCTTTGAGCGGAAAACGGGGTTCGAACCCGCGACCTTCGGCTTGGGAAGCCGACGCTCTACCAACTGAGCTATTTCCGCGAAAAATTTTTACCTTTGCAGGTCTTGCGACTGCAAATATATGAATTTAAATTTATTTATAGCCAAAAAAATCAAGGGCGGAGGGATGAGTTCCACCGGCAATGCAATCGCCTGCGCGTCGGTGGCCGTCAGTATAGGGGTGATATTGATGGCTGTAGCGATTTCAGAAGGTTTCAAGAGCGAGATAGGAAAGAGGGCTGCCGGATTTACCGGAGATATCCTGCTGACCGTCCCCGGCGCTGATTATATGAATGATGTCTATCCTCTGGACGCGGAGCTGTCCTATCTGCCGGAGATAGAAAGAATACCGGAAGTCCGTTCGGTCAGCGAGACCGCCTACAAGCCAGGTATGGTTAAGTCTGACAAGGACGTGCATGGAGTGATGTTCAAAGGAGTGGACTCGACCTATTCGCTGGATTTCTTCGCAGACTTCATGACCGAGGGTGCCCTTCCGGATTTCTCGGGCCGGAGGATGAGCGATGAGGTGTTGATATCAAAGCGCCTGGCGACGATGCTGGGCCTGAAAGTGGGGGAGAGGATGACGGTGTATTTCATAGGAGACCAGGTACGCGCCCGGCGCCTGACTGTCAGCGGTCTGTATGACATTCAGCTGGAGAATCTGGATGAGAGGACTGCAGTGGTGGATATCCGTCAGATACGCCGGCTCAACGGATGGGAGGACCATGAGTCTTCCTGTATGGAGATAGCCCTTGACGGGAACGGCGGGAGGACGTCTGCCAGGACCAGGATGCAGGTATATGACCGGATAGGCGACATCATCATGACGCAGGACATGGAGGGGGATGACCAGGTGGCGGTCAGGAGGGTGGACGAGATATATCCCGGGCTCTTCGACTGGCTGGCTCTGCTGGATCTCAATGTGTTGGTGGTGATGGTGCTGATGATGGCGGTCGCAGGTTTCAACATGATATCCGGCCTGCTGATTATCCTATTTGAGCGCATATCCATGATAGGCCTGCTTAAGGCTCTGGGCATGAGGACTGCGGATATCTGTAAGGTATTTATCTACCGCGGCGGCTCGATAGTCCTCAAGGGAATGCTGTGGGGCAATGCCGCGGCCATCCTGCTGCTGGCCGTGCAGAAATGGCTGAGGCCCATCACGCTCAATCCCGTGAATTATTTCGTCAATTTCGTGCCCGTGGAGCTCAACTTTCTGCATATTGTTACGGTGAACATGGCGGCCTTCGTCCTGATGCTGCTCATTATGGTCATTCCCTCACTCTTCATAGCCCGTGTGTCACCCGACCGAACCATCAAGGTAAGCTGAGTCCGGAAGCCCGTTCAGCGGAGCTGCGTGAGCTTGCCGATGTCGGTAATGGCGGCACCTGCCGGGGCTTTCACGCATCGGACCGTATGGGCGGAAGTGATGGAAAGATAGAAATCGATGATGGAAAATGTCTCCGGCCAGGGACGCAGCAGCTGCAGGGCGGCCGTGGATAGAATGTGGATGCCGCTGAAAGCGCACGGCTGCAGGGCGGCAGCGGCTTCGGGGGCAATGCCTTTGAACAGTCCCTTTTCGGGATATGTCCAGCCGCGGAGGATACCTTCGCTGTCAGTCAGCAGATATCGGGAGGAGGTACGGCCGCTTACGAGAAGCGATGCGGTGGCCGGAGCGGTCTCTGATCCTTGGAGAGCCTGCCGGCAGAAAGAGCGGAGGTCTATCCCTGAAGTGATGATGTCCACATTGTGTACCAGCACCGGTTCTTCCCCGAGCAGCCCTGACATGACGGCGTGACGGATGCCGCCGCCTGTGTCCCGCAGCAGGTCCCGCTCGTCTGAGAAAGCCACATCCAGCCCGAATCCGTCATGGGAGCGGACGAAGTCCTCCAGCATGTCCGCGAAGTGGTGTACGTTGATCACCGCGCGGACAAATCCGGCCTTCCGCAGCCCGGTCATCAGCCTCTGGATCATCGGTACTCCCTCATATGGTACCAGCGCCTTGGGCATGGTGTCGGTAAGCGGCTTGAGCCGGGTGCCCAGTCCTGCCGCGAGTATCATCGCCGTTACGGGTCTGTCAGCTGTCATAGTACCTGTCTTTCGAGGTTCTGCTCGCGGTGTACGAGGGTGATGCCGATCCGGTCGGAGGAGCTGCCGTATGTCTCTGCCAGGCAGTCTGCCAGCCGCTCCGCGAAGTACACGGACCTGTGCCTGCCTCCGGTGCATCCGAAATTGAACATCAGGTCCGTGAATCCCCGCTCCAGATAGTTGTCGATATGCTGTTTGGCCAGGGCCGCCGTGTGCTGTGCAAATGCCTCTGTCTCGGTGCAGGCCTGCAGATATTCTATTACCGGGCCGTCAAGTCCGGTCAGCCCGCGGTATTCGGGCAGCCTCCCCGGATTGGGCACTCCGCGGCAGTCGAATACGTAGCCTCCGCCGTTTCCGCCCTCGTCCTCCGGTATGCCCTTCCTGTACGAGAAGCTGAATATCCTCACGAGCAGCTTCCCGTCCGTCCTCGGCTTCCTGTGCCCGTAGATTGGAATCAGTTCCTCGAGCGTCCGGCAAAGGCATGGATATTCGGGGAATGTGCCGGAGGAGAAGAGCTCCTGCAGATTGTCCATCGCATAGGGTATGCTCTCAAGGAAGTGCGGCCTCCTCTCGAACATGCCCCGGAACCCGTAGGCGCCCAGCACCTGGAGGGTGCGGAAGAGTACGAACTGTCTCAGGTCTGTCAGGAAATCCTTCCGGCGCACGACGGCATAGTGGGATTGCGCTTCGAGGTAGGTCTCCGTCAGCTCAGCCTTGAGCTCAGGAGAATAGCGTGCCCTGGCCTGCCATACGAAGGAGGCCAGGTCGTAGTGTACGGGCCCCATCCGTCCTCCCTGGAAGTCGATGAACCGCATGTCTCCCGAAGGGGTGAGCATGATGTTGCGCCCCTGGAAGTCCCTGTACTGGAAATTTTCCGTGCAGCACGTCAGGAGCCGGTCGCACAGCTGCCCGAAGTCCTCCTCAAGGGCCATCTCGTCGAATTCCACGCCTGAGGGCTTGAGAAAGCAGTATTTGAAATAGTTGAGGTCGAACATCACGGAGGTGCGGTCGAAGCAGGAAACCGGTCTGCACTGGGAGAAATCCAGTCCCGAGGCTCCGACGTATTGAAAAGCGGGCAGAGCCTCCACCGCCGCCCGTAGCAGTGCCTTCTCTTCGGGTGAATAGGAACCGCTTCTGCGTCCCTCGGACACCGCGTCGAAGAGGGTTGTGTCACCAAGGTCCTCCTGCAGATATACCATGCTGTCCTCGCTGACGGCCAGGACCTCGGGTACGGGCAGCCCGAGGCTGGAGAAATAACGGTCGAGGTAGAGGAATGCGTAGTTTTCCCGGAGACTGCTTCCGGCTGCGGCGATGCAGCTGCCTCCGTTCCAGGAGATTCTGAAGTACTGCCTGTTGCCTCCCGAGGCAGGAAGGGGGGTGATGCGGTATTCCGTGACTCCGGAATACCTCTCGAAGAGCGATTTTATCCTTTCCATAGCGCAGGCAAATTTAGGAAAATAATAGGATGGAAACAAAATTCCCCTATATTTGCACTCTTATGGACAAGAGAAAAAGCTTAAGGGATATTCTGTGCGCATGCTTCATCATCCTGATGCTGCCGTGCGGAGCGTCTATTATACGGGGCATGTCCAGACCTCACTCTCTGCAAGTTCCTGTCCTGCCGCAGGATACATCCGCTGTCCATAAAGATACGGCTGCGGCTGCACAGGACAGTATTCTGTCGCCTGAGGATACATCCTCCCTGACTGACACAGCCTTTTACAGTGCTGATACCCTCTTGCCCGCGGATACGTCTTTCTTGGCTGATACTCTTCCGGTTACGGATACTCTTTCTGTCCCGGACTCCCTCTCTGTCCCGGACTCCCTCTGTGCCGATACGTCCGAGGTACTTACAGAAAGGCAGCTCAGAAAGCTGCAGCGGGACAGCCTGAGAAAGGAAAAGATGGACTACAAGGACAGCGTCAGTCTGCTCAGGCAGCAGGAGCGGGACAGCATCCTGCATATACGTGACAGTCTCAAGGCCAGGCGGGACAGCATCCGCTGGTCCAAACCCAGGATTCTGGAGACGGCATTTGTGCCCGACAGCATGTATTACAAGCGTATCCTGTCATGGAATACCGGCCCGTATATCAACGAATACCGCCCTGCCCGCATGGACACCACGTTCAATGACTGGTATACCGAGTACCCCTTCTACAAGGAGGATGTCGGTGCGGTATACCTGGGAACGATAGGCTCGGCGGCTCAGAATGTCAATTTCTTCAAGCGCAGGGAGTTCGACCAGTTCAAGGCATACGCGCCTTATCTGACCTACTCGCATGTTCCCGAGAACGCCATGTTCTTCAATGTCAAGGCCCCTTACACCGAGCTGGCCTACTGGGGAACACTTTTCGCGTATAAGGAGAAGGAGGAGACCAACGTCCGTTTCCTCCATACTCAGAACATCACACCGGAGCTCAACGTGGCCGTTCTCTTCCAGGGCTGGAAGACAGGCGGTATGCTCAACAGGGAGGCTACGGCCAACAATTCCCTGGAGGTTACCTCCAACTACCTTGGACGTAACTATATCGCCAACATCGGGCTCATCCACCACAATATCTCCAGGGAGGAGAACGGAGGCATTCAGGATTCCTATATGGTCCGGGATACGACGGTGGACGGCAAGACCATAGCCATCAATCTCCAGGACGCGCACAACAAACTCTCCCGCAACACATTTTTCATAGATCACTCCTACAACATCCACCTGGAGTCAAAGTCCAGGCGCCTGCGCAAGGCCATGGAGGCAGACACATCCCTGGCGGCGGCTGTAGACTCTCTGGCGGCAGTCAGGATGGCGGCATACCGGGCGGCGGTCGATGCAGCGGTAGCAGCGGCAAGACAGCCGGTGCAGGCCGATTCCGCCGCGGCGGCCTCCGATTCGCTGCAGGCGGTGTCCGCAGACTCGCTTTCAGTCCCGGGTGCGTCTCCCGATTCAGCGTTGGCTGCGGTCTCCGACTCTGTCTCCGTTCCTGTAGTCCTTTCCCGCGAGGACTCGCTTGCAGCGGCTCTGCAGGATTCCCTCCTGAGAGCCTCCGTCATCGACACCATGCCGCCTCCGACCGAGGACGAGATATATGCGATGCTGGCCGACTCACTGCTGTTCGGCAGACTGGACGAAGGCCCTCTGCTGACTGTCGGCCATATGGGCGAGGTGTCCAGGTTCTACCGCTATTACACGGACAACATCACGAATGACGTCGGCCGTGAGTTCTACAACAACGCGTTCTATATCAACCCCACCTCGTCGGCGGATTCCACCCGTGTGCTGAGTGTCGACAACAAGCTCTTCTTCAAGCTGCAGCCCTGGGCCAGGGATGCTGTGGTCTCGGAGATCAGCGGAGGGCTGGGCTACCGTTGGAGCAGCATCTACTCCTTTACCCCTGATATGTTCCTTACCGGCAACCGCAACATCCACCATCATGACGCGTATGTCTATGCCGGAGCCGGAGGGCAGTTCCGTAAATATCTCAGCTGGAACGCCGAGGCCCAGTACAACTTCCTGGGATACCGTCAGAACGACTTCAGGGTGGATGCGGACGTGGATGTCTCGTTCTATCCCTTCAAGGACAAGAAGGAGCCTATAACCCTCACCGGACGTTTCCATACCTCGCTGAAAGAGCCGGACTGGTACTCCCAGCACTATTATTCCAACCACTATGTCTGGGACAATGACTTCGGGAAGACGTCCATGACCAGGGTGGAGGCACAGCTGGAAATCCCCAAGTGGAAGTTGGAGGCGTCCTTTACCTACGGCCTGACCGGCAATTACCTCTACCACGATACTCTGGGCATCATCCGTCAGCACAACAGCCTGATCAGCGTGATGAGCGGCTATCTCCGTAAGGATTTCAAGCTCTGGATCTTCCGGCTGGACAACAAGATACTCTTTCAGTATTCCTCGGACAAGAACGTGCTGCCCCTGCCGATGCTGACGTTCCATATGCGCTACTACATCGAGCTGGAGGCCGTGAAGAATGTACTTACGGTGCAGCTGGGCGCCGATGCCACGATGAACACACCCTATTACGTCCCCGCGTACAATCCGGCCCTGGGCACTTTCCAGCTTCAGACCCGGGAGCTCATAGGCTACAATCCGTACATAGACCTCTTCCTCAACATGCAGTGGAAGAAGGTCAATATCTTCCTCAAGGTCACGAATATAGGACAAGGATGGCCTGACGGCGGCAGTATGTTCTCGGCCTATCACTACATCAAGCCTTACATGGGCTTCAAATTCGGTATACACTGGCCTTTCTACATCGAATAGAGGGAAGATGGGACGTTTTCTACGAACTGCATCGGCTCTCGCGGTGATATTCCTCCTGGAAAGTATCCTCAGGACAGGGACCGTTCCCTGTCAGCCGGCATCGCTCACGGAGCTTGTGCCGGGAAGGGATTCGCTCACGGCCAGTATCAATATCCGCAGCGGGATGTACACGGGCAGGGGATTCCCGACAGGCTTCCAATATTCCATGCTTACCGGTCTTGCGGACACCCTGGATCTGGGAATAGGTTTCAGCGGGGTCTATGAGCACCGGGACTGCTGGCAGATGCTTTCTGACAGTCTGGTGGATATAGTGGCTGTCAATCTGACTGATACGGTTCCGGCTCAGTATTCCGGATGTGTCAGCCGCACCATGCCGTTCGAGGATTATGCCTGGGTGGTGAGGTCCGGAGACCGCGGCCTGCTCTACCAGCTGAACCTGTGGCTGGGCCTTACGGTGCATACCTCTGAATATGAGGCTATGGTCGGAAGATTTTTCCCAGGTAGAGTCTCCGGCCGTCTCTCTCCCTACGATGAGATCATCCGCAGGGAGAGCAGCCTGCTGGGCTGGGACTGGAGGCTGCTGGCGGCAGTGGTCTACAAGGAATCCCGTTTCTCGGTAGGAGCCCGCTCGAAGAGAGGTGCGGTGGGCCTCATGCAGGTGAGGCAGTCCACGGCAGCGGCGTACGGTATAACCGACTTGTTCAATCCGGAGGAGAATGTCCGGGCCGGAGCACTGTATCTCAGGCAGATCCAGCAACGTTACCGCAGGATGGGGCTGGACTCAGTCAATGTCGTCAAGTTTACCCTCGCGGCGTACAATGCCGGAGAGAGCAGGGTGGAGGACTGTATCAATTTTACCCTCGCCCGGGGCCGGGATTTTACGGATTGGGAGACAGTGGCGGCGACCATCCCGCTTATGGCGGAGCAGGAGCATGTGGAAGGGGCGGATTATCTCAGGCACGGGACATTCCGCGGTCGGGAGACGATACAGTATGTCAGGGACGTTCTGTCCAAATATGAGGAATACAGGGCCGCAGTGGCGGAATGACGGCTACATATCCTCCATGGGTGTGGGAGCGGTGACGGTCACAGGCTCTTTCCGGGTGGGATGGATGAATGTAATCTGACGGGCGTGCAGGCTGATGCTGCCGTCCGGATTGGAGCGGCGGGCACCGTATTTGAGGTCTCCTTTTATCGGGCATCCGATGGATGCCAGCTGGCAGCGGATCTGGTGGTGGCGGCCGGTCAGAAGCTCTATCTCCACTAGGAAATAGCTTTTCGTGGGGCGCAGGAGGCGGTAGCGCAGCAGTGCCTCCTTGGCTCCAGGGCAGGGTACGGGCGAGGAGTAGGACTTGTTCTGCTTCTCGTTGCGGGTGAGCCAGCTGTGGATTTCCCCTTCCTGGGGACAGGGGCTTTTTTCAGTCAATGCCCAGTATATTTTCCCCGCACCGCCTTCCCTGAATGTCCTGGAGAGTCTCTCCAGCGCCTTGGATGTCTTGGCGAGGATGACAGCTCCGCTGACCGGACGGTCGAGCCGGTGTGGCACTCCCATGAATACCTGGCCGGGCTTGCCGTCGCGGAGGGCGATGAATGCCTTTAGCTTCTCGGCCAGGGGCTCATCGCCGGTTTTGTCTCCCTGGACTATTTCTCCCGGACGCTTGTTGAGGACCAGAACGTGGTTGTCCTCGTAGAGGATACGGGAGGCGATGTCCTCCATTTCCTCCTGGGACGGCGTTCTGTAGACGGGCCGGTGCGGACTGCCGGCTCTAGTACTGCTCGCTGTCATTGGGGAAGTCGCAGGATTTGACATCTTCGATGTACTGGCGGAAGGCCTTGAGGCTGATGTCGTGCAGGTCCGCGTAGCGGCGCAGGAATCTGGGGGAGAACTTGGTCGTCAGTCCCAGCATGTCGTGCATCACGAGGACCTGGCCGTCGACGTATTTGCCCGCGCCTATTCCTATTACCGGTATTTTGAGAGTCTCGGCGACCTTCTTGCCGAGCATTGCCGGTATCTTCTCGAGCACCAGGGCGAAGCATCCGGCATTTTCCAGAGCCACGGCATCCTGCAGCAGCCGTTCGGCCTCCTCATCCTCCTTGGCCCGGACGGCGTAGGTGCCGAACTTGTGGATGGACTGTGGGGTGAGGCCCAGATGGCCCATGACGGGGATGCCCGCCGAGAGGATGCGCTCGACTGACTCGAGGATCTCCATTCCGCCCTCTATCTTCACTGCGTCTGCCTCCGATTCCTTCATGATGCGGATGGCGTTGCTGACTGCCATCTTCGAATTGCCCTGATAGGAGCCGAAGGGCATGTCGACCACTACCAGAGGGTTCTTGGCGGCGCGGGTCACGCTCTGGGCGTGGTAGATCATCTGGTCGACGGTGATGGGGATGGTGGTCTCGTGTCCGGCCATCACGTTGGCGGCCGAGTCTCCGACCAGGACCACGTCTATCCCTGCCTCGTCTACGATACGGGCTGCGGTGTAGTCGTATGCTGTGAGCATGGCGATTTTCTCGCCTTTCTGCTTCATTTCCAGTAGTCTGTGGGTGGTCATCACCCTTACGTTGCCTTCAGTTGACATGTCTTTGCCTGTTTTATCTTGGATTTGGACCTGCAAAGGAAGATAATAATTACCACAATTCCAATATGACATGTTGTCAGTTTTCAGCATTTGGCATAATCTTGGAGTAAGAGAGTTTCGACCGCTTGAAAATCAGGCGGCGGCAATTGTAGAAAAAAATTAGAAAATATAAGAATTATGGGAAAGATTATCGGTATAGACCTTGGAACCACCAACTCCTGCGTAGCAGTGATGGAAGGTAACGAGCCCGCAGTGATTATCAACAGCGAGGGCAAGAGGACCACTCCTTCGGTAGTGGCATTTACGGACAACGGGGAAAGGAAGATCGGCGACCCCGCCAAGAGGCAGGCGATCACCAACCCCAACAAGACCATATTCTCCATCAAGAGATTCATGGGTGAGCCTTATGACAGGGTTCAGAACGAGATATCCCGCGTACCCTACAAGGTAGTGCGCGGCGACAACGGCACCGCACGTGTAGACATCGACGGCCGTCTCTACTCTCCTCAGGAGATTTCGGCCATGATACTTCAGAAGATGAAGAAGACTGCCGATTTAGGGGAGTTTAACGTAAAGTAGATAACTGTTGTCTCATCGATGATTATCTG
>DHKFR23501__coassemble_886_pt1 | contig 26403 bp, 22 predicted proteins | sample DHKFR23501__metabat2_low_PE_038 | metagenome-assembled genome bin DHKFR23501
CAAGTTCAATTTAACAACTAAATAAGATGATTGACGAGACCTTGAATCCTTCCGTAGAGAAGAGTACTGCTGAAAATTCCGTAGAGAATTCTGAAAAACTGAATGTTAACGTTTCTGAAGTGAATCCCGCCGTAGAGGAGGCCGCTGCCGTTGCTGCTGCTGTAGTGGCAGCCGGTGACATAGTCGGGAGCGCTGCCGGGGAGTCCGCCGCAGCCGTGGAAGAGCCTGCACAGGAGGAAATGCGCGGAGCCGTGATAAGCGAGGAGGAGCTGAAGAGCCTTTCGTCCAAGAGCCTGAAGGAGATAGTGGAAACTTTCCGCAACCTGGTGGACAACGGCGATATCATGGAACTCAACAGGCAGTCCGAGTATATCAAGGCTACATTTTATAAAGTTCTGAAAGAGGAGAAGATAGCATCCGGTTATCATGCTCCCGCAGCCCAGGACTATGCTGGAACGGCAGTAGAGACCAGGGAGGAACTTTCCGAAGGGCAGCCTGCCGGGACAGAGCAGGAGGATACTGTGGAGGTGGTTCCGTCGGAGCAGCAGGATGCATCCGTTTCCGTTAATCCCTTCATCGAGATAGAGCGTGCGTTCAAGGATCTCTATGCCCGCTACAAGGGCCGCCGTGCCGTATATTTCCAGAACCTGGAGAAAGAGAAACAGGCCAATCTGGATACCAAGCTCGGTATTATCGAGGAACTCAAGAACCTGGTGGAGAACACCGAGGACCTGAGCCGCTCCTACCCTGAGTTCCGCTCCCTGCAGACCCGCTGGCGTGAGGCCGGTCCCGTGCCCCAGGCCCGTGTGAAGGATGTCTATGAGACTTACCAGCATTATGTCGAGAAGTTCTATGACTATGTGAAGATCAACAATGAGCTCCGCGACCTCGATTTCAAGAAGAACCTCGAGGCCAAGACCGCTCTCTGCGAGAGGGCGGAGGCTCTGGAGAAGAGCCCCAATGTGGTCGAGGCCTTTGCCCAGCTGCAGAAGCTGCACGAGGAGTGGAAGGAGTTCGGTCCGGTGGCCAAGGAGTACCGCGAGGAGATATGGGACCGTTTCCGTGCCGCTACTTCCCGCATCAACAAGATTCACCAGGCCTACTTCGAGAATCTGAAAGTGCAGCAGAAGGAGAATCTGGTGGCCAAGACCGCTCTTTGCGAGAAGGCAGAGGAACTGGCACAGAAGGATATCAAGGACTCCAACGGATGGAACGCCGTGACCAAGGAGTTCGAGGACATACAGAAGGAGTGGCGGAAGATAGGATTTGCCTCCAAGAAGGACAACCAGAAGATATACGACCGTTTCCGTGCTGCCTGTGACAGTTTCTATAACCGCAAGCGCGAGTTCTACACGGATTTCAAGGAGCAGATGAGCTCCAATATGGAGAAGAAGATAGCCCTCTGCGAGCAGGCCGAGGCCGTGATGGACAGTACTGACTGGAAGAAGACCACCGACTATCTGATCTCTCTGCAGAAGCAGTGGAAGGAGGTAGGCCCCGTATCCCGCAAGAAATCCGATCAGGTGTGGGCCCGTTTCCGTGCTGCCTGCGATCATTTCTTCGACAACAAGGAGAAGAACTTCGGCGGTATCGACCCTCAGTATGTGGATAATCTCAATGCCAAACAGGCAGTTATCGACGATATCAACGCCTATGTTCCTTCCGGAGATGACAGGGAGGATATCAGGGCGGCCCGCGAGTTCTCTGACAGGTGGAATGCCATCGGATTCGTACCCTTCAAGGAAAAGGAAAAAGTGATGGAGGCCTACCGTGCAGTCATGGCTGAGAAATTCCCGGATTTCCGTATATCCGCAGGCGCAGGTTCCCGCGGCAGGAATTCATCCCGAGGACGCGGTAAGGTAGAGGTGAGCCCGGCACGTCAGGAAAGGGACCGTCTCCTCCAGAAGTTCCGTAAGCTGGAGAGCGAGATAGCCACATACGAGAACAACATCGGTTTCTTCGCCAGCTCCAAGAAAGCTGACTCCCTCGTCAAGGAGTTCCAGAAGAAGATAGACGCAGCAAAGGAGGAACTCGCCGACCTCGAGGAGAAGATTCAACAACTCGACACCCAGGAATAAAGCATGAACAAGAATACTATAATAGGTATAACGCTCATAGGACTCCTGTTGATAGGATTCAGCGTTTATAATTCCAGGATAGCAAGAGAGCAGCAGGAGATACAGAGGGTGAGGGACTCGGTAGCTGCGGCCCAGGCCTTCGAGTATGCGGAGGAGATGGCACGGCAGATGGCTGCCGACAGCGCATCGGCCGGGCAGGGAACTCAGGACGGACAGCCGGCCTATGCCAGCACATACGCCAATCCCTTCCTCGAACAGGCCTACAACGCCGGTGAGGACTTCCATTACCTCGAGAACAACAAGCTCAGGATAAAGTATTCGACCAAGGGAGGCCAGGCCGCCTCAGTCCTGATCAAGGACTACTACACCAGCGACAGTACCGACCTCTACCTGATGAAGGACGACTACAGTGACTTCGGCCTGCAGCTCTATACCGACCAGTACATCAACACCGGCGGCTTTACCTACGAGACAGTGGTGTCCAACGACTCCACCCTGGTGATGCGCCTGTATTTCTCGGACACCGCCTTCATCGAGCACCGTTATTTCCTGCCGGCTGACAGCTACATGGTGGACTTCGACGTACACATGGTGAACATGGACCGTCATATCCCCCGCAACGCCTCCCAGTTCGAGATAGCCTGGAACATGGATGTGCCCCGTCTGGAGCGCGGCTACAAGAACGAGCAGAACTACTCGACCGTCGATTTCAAATATCCCGGTCAGGTCAAGAAGATAGAGAACCTCGGCATCATGCGCGGCGGCGGACGCTCCGGCGGCAACCACCGCGAGGTAACCACCCGCATCGAGTGGTTTGCCTTCCAGCAGCAGTACTTCTCGGCCATTCTCCGGGCAGAGGAGAACTTCGAGTCGGGCAACCTCTCGATGAAATTCTACCCCGAGACCGACGCCGAGCGCCGTCTGATGGCCTGCTCCGCCTCGACCCTCGTGCAGTACGAGCCCGGCGCTGACGTGACCGTGCCCTTCGAGTTCTACTACGGACCCAACCATTTCCGTACCCTCAAGAGCTACGACTGCGACTTTGAGAAGATCGTGCCTCTGGGAGGATGGCTGGTAAGATGGATCAACAGGGGTATCATCATCCCTGTCTTCGACCTCTTCGGCCGCTTCATCAGCAACTACGGCATCATCATTCTGCTGCTGACAGTTCTGATCAAGCTGGTCATATCGCCTCTGACCCTCAAGTCCTACATGTCTTCGGCCAAGATGAACGTTCTCAGGCCCGAGCTGGACAAGATCAACGCCAAGTATCCCCGTCAGGAGGATGCCCTGAAGAAGCAGCAGGAGACCATGGACCTGTACCGCAAGGCCGGTGTGAGCATGTTCGGAGGCTGTCTCCCCATGCTGCTCCAGTTCCCGGTGCTCTTCGCGATGTTCCGTTTCTTCCCGGCCTCGTTCGAGCTCCGTCAGAAGGGCTTCCTGTGGGCGGACGACCTGAGTACTTATGACTCGATTCTCGATTTCGGATTCAACATACCGCTGTACGGTGACCACGTCAGCCTCTTCGCCATCCTCTGCGCCCTGAGTATGTACTTCTCGGCCAGGATGACCCAGGGCAGCAATGTAGACAACAACCCTCAGATGAAGAGCATGCGCAACATGACCCTCTACTTCATGCCCATCTTCATGCTGTTCATCTGCAACAACCTCTCCAGCGGTCTGACATACTACTACCTGCTCTCCAACCTCATCATGATGCTCCAGACCTGGGTCATCCGTCGTTTCTTCGTGGACGAGGAGAAGATCATGGCCAGGGTGCGCGCCGCTTCCGTAAAGGGAGCCGCCAAGCCCAAGTCCAAGTTCCAGCAGCGTCTCGAGGCCATCCAGAAGGCCCAGCAGGAGGCTATACGTGAGCAGCAGAAACAGCAGCAGAGAAGACGTTAGTTAAAAGATATCGCACTATGGGACACATTACTGAGAATATCCTGTCGCTGCGGCAGGAACTGCCCTCCGGGGTCGAGCTCGTGGCAGTGTCCAAATTCAAGTCGGGAGAGGAGATCCTCGAGGCCTACGAAGCAGGTCAGAGGGTCTTCGGCGAGAGCCGTCCCCAGGAACTCAAGGAAAAGGCCCTCTCCCTGCCCAAGGACATAGAGTGGCATTTCATCGGCCATCTGCAGAGCAACAAGATCAAGATGACCGTACCCTACGTCAGGCTGATCCATTCGGTGGACACCCCTAAGCTCTTCTTCGAGATAGAGCGCTGGTGCCGGCAGAACGGCTTCAGCGTGGACGTGCTCCTCGAGATGCACATCGCCTCCGAGGAGAGCAAGCAGGGCTTCTCCGATGAGGAGGTCATGGACTTCCTTGCAGGGATAGAGAAGGCCCGTCAGTCCGGGGACAATGAGGGATATTCCACTCAGGTCCGCATCCGCGGGGTCATGGGGATGGCCTCCCTCACGGAGGACGAGGCGCTCATCCGCAGGGAGTTCGCTCATCTGAATTCAGTGTTCGACCGCATCAAGGCTCTGGGATATCCTTTCCTCGGACAGTTCGGTCTGAAGTCGTTCGGGATGACTCACGACTATCATATCGCGGTTGAGATGGGCAGTAATATGGTCCGAGTAGGCACAAAAATCTTTGGCCCTCGAGGTGTCCGCTTATCATAGCGGGCGAACTGCTGCGTTGTCATCGGCTCACGGCTCAGTCATTTACGTCAAGTAAACTCCTTCGCCCTTCGCCTCGAGGCCTTGCATTTCACCCGCTATGATAAGCGGACTTCTGTGGCGCGTTCTGTTAGATGACGGCTTTGAAGACCTGTTCTACGGGTCCGGTGATTTCGACATTTGAGAATATTCCGCTCCGGCAGCTGAACGATACCGTGAAGGTGTCCGAGGTTGACCGGAGCGTGTATTTTCCGCTGTGGTCTCCGCGGAGCCATGCGGCGGCTGCGGCGGCGATGACGCCAGTGCCGCAGGAGAGGGTCTCGTACTCCACGCCCCGCTCGTAGGTGCGGACGCGCAGCGGCTCTCCCGGCCCGGAGGCCTGCACGAAATTGACATTTGTCCCCTTGGGGGCGAACTGCGGGGCGTATCTCCACCTGCGGCCCTCGCCGTAGACATCGAGACCTTCGATATTGTCCTTGAAAATCACCAGATGGTCCGTGCCGGTGTTCATCTTCCATGCCACCGGTTCCTGACCTTCCTGCTCCGGGAGACGGATTTCTTCCACTGCGGTGATATCGTTCATTCCCAGGAGTATCCGGCTGTATTGTCCCTCTGAGGCGAGGACCTTGCCGCGGTGCACGCCGTCCGGGGCCTCGAAGATCCAGCTGCCGTCCTTCCCGGAGGCGGGGATGCCGGAGCGGCGGGCCAGGTCTACGATGCAGCGGCCGCCGTTGCCGCACATCATGCCGGAGGAGCCGTCATTGTTGTAGAACCGCATGGAAAAGTCGTGTACGGGGCTGCTTTCGAGGATGATGAGGCCGTCGGCCCCGATGCCGTAGCGGCGGTCGCAGAGGCGGATGATCTCCTGCTCCGGAAGCTCAGCCCTGCGGTCGAGGGAGCGGAGGAGGATGAAGTCGTTGCCGGCTGCCTGGTATTTGAACAGTTCCATTGTACTCAGTTATTTTTCCTTGATGAGACGTTCAATGTCGGCTGCCGTGCGCCGGGCGGAGTCCTTCTCTCCGAGCAAGGCCCTCATGTCGTCGTAGTCGGAGATCATCCGGCTGCGGTAGGCGGTGTCATCGGTCATGCGCAGCAGCTCACCGGCGATGTGTTCCGGAGTGCAGTCGCCCTGGAGCAGCTCGCGGAAGATGTGCCGGCCGAGAATCATGTTGGCCAGGGAGACGGTGTCTAGCCTGACGATCATGCGGGCTATGGCGTAGGTTATGGGGTTCATGCCGTAGCAGACCACCTGGGGGGTGCCGATGACGGCGGCCTCGAGGCTGGCTGTGCCGGAGGAGATGGCGGCTGCGGCGGAGTGGCTGAGGACTCCGTAGGTGTCGCCGTAGATGATGTCGATGTCAGGATTGCCGTGGAGGTGTCTGTCGTAGTAGGAGCGGTCGATGGAGGGGGCTGCGGCCAGCAGGAAGCGGAAGCGGCTGCCGGTCCTCTCCTTCAGGATGGCGGCGGTCCTGACCAGGCGGGGCAGGAGGTAGTCCACCTCCATCTTGCGGCTGCCGGCGAGCAGGGCGATGAGCTCCCGGCCGTCGTCGGTCAGGGAGTGGGAGCGGAGGAATTCTTCCCGGGTTATATGGACGGAGGGGGTGGCGGCGATGTTGTCCACCAGCGGGTTGCCGTTGTAGACGGCGCTCACGCCCTTGGCCTCGAAGTACGGCACCTCGAAGGGGAAGATGATGAAGGTGCGGTCCACGTATTTCTTGAGAAGGCGGATGCGGCCCTCGCCCCGGGCCCATACTTTCGGAGGGATGTAGTAGAATACCTTGAAACCGTGCTCATGGGCGAAACGGGCTATCTTGAGGTTGAAACCCGGGTAGTCGATCAGGATGACGGCGTCGGGCTGCCACCCGAGGATGTCCTGCTTGCAGAAGCGGAGGTTGCGGAGGATGCTGCCGAGGCGGCCGATGACTTCGACCAGGCCCATTACGGCATTGTCCCTGTAGTCGCGGACCAGAGTGCCTCCGACGGCTGCCATTCTGTCCCCGCCCCAGAAGCGGATGTCACAGGAGGGGTCGTGGGCGAGCAGGCCGCGCATGAGGTTGGACCCGTGCAGGTCGCCTGAGGCTTCTCCGGCTATGATGTAGTATTTCATGACACGTATGCGGCTATTTTTCCCAGACCTCACGCATGCGCTCCATCTCCTGGTAGTCGGTCGTGTCGATGCGGTGGGGCACCACGGAGATATAGCCGTCCTTGACCTTCATGTGGTCGCCCAGGGAACTGTCCTTCTCGTGGTTCTCGAAGTGGCCGGCCATGAGGTAGTAGGAGCTGCCGTCCTCATCAGTGCAGGTGTCGAACTCCTTGACCCACATTCCCTTGCCCCGGCGGGCCATGCGGATGCCGCGGATCTCGGAGGCGGGGATGGGCGGGAAGTTGATGTTCAGGTAGATACCTTTTTCAGGAGGGCAGGCCAGGAACCTCTCCATGATAGTATCCGCGTATTTGGTTATCGGACTGAAGTCGGGATGTTCGGCGTGGGTGCATATAGAGAATCCTATGGAGGGGATGCCGTAGACCGTGCCCTCGATGCAGGCACCCAGGGTACCGGAGTAGAGGGAGGCCACGGAGCAGTTGGCGCCGTGGTTGATGCCGGAGACCACCAGGTCGGGCAGGCGTCCGTCGCTCCAGCACTCGTTGATGCCTATCTTGACGCAGTCCACGGGAGTGCCGTTGAAGGTGTACTCCCTGTAGCCGGCTTCGTCCTTCACCTGCTTGAGGTAGAGCTTGGTGTCGAGGGAGAGTGCGGCTGATTTGCCGGACTGGGCGTGGAGGGGAGCGACGACGGTGACATTGCCGTAGCGGCGCATGATGGAGGCCAGTACGTGGATGCCGTCTGCGTGGATGCCGTCGTCGTTGGTAATGAGGATTTCTCTTTTGTCAGATGTCATATTTTGCTGTAAAAAATGCACGCAAATATAGATTTTTTCTGGCAAAATACATATCTTTGCGCCGACATAAATAATTAAAGCAATGACAAAAGTTAAAATTGGTATCAATGGATTCGGCCGTATCGGCCGCATGGTATTCCGCGCTGCAATCGACAAATTTTCTGATGACATCCAGGTAGTCGGCATCAACGACCTGCTCGACCCTGAGTATCTGGCTTACATGCTGAAATATGACTCCGTTCACGGCCGCTTCGACCACGAGGTGTCCGTAGAGAACGGTAACCTTATAGTTAACGGTCAGAAGATCCGCCTGACCGCAGAGATGGATCCCGCCAACCTGAAGTGGAATGAGGTGGGCGCCGAGATCGTAGTAGAGTCCACCGGTCTCTTCCTGACCGACGAGAAGGCCCGCAAGCACATCGAGGCAGGTGCCAGGAAGGTGATCATGTCGGCTCCTTCGAAGGACGACACTCCCATGTTCGTATACGGTGTCAACGAGAAGTCCTACAAGGGACAGGACATCATCTCCAACGCTTCCTGCACCACCAACTGCCTGGCTCCCATCTCCAAGGTTCTCAACGAGGCATTCGGTATCAAGAGAGGTCTGATGACCACTGTTCACGCCGCAACAGCTACTCAGAAGACCGTTGACGGTCCTTCGAAGAAAGACTGGAGAGGCGGCCGCGGTATCCTCGAGAACATCATTCCTTCCTCTACAGGCGCCGCAAAGGCTGTCGGCAAGGTGCTCCCCGAGCTCAACGGCAAGCTGACCGGTATGTCCATGAGGGTTCCCACCTCAGACGTCTCCGTAGTCGACCTGACAGTGGAGCTTGAGAAGGCCACCACATACGAGGAGATCTGCAAGGCCATGAAGGCTGCTTCCGAGGGTGAGCTCAAGGGTATCCTCGGATACACCGATGAGTCTGTGGTTTCCACCGATTTCCGCGGTGACGCCCGCACTTCCATCTTCGATGCCAAGGCCGGTATCCAGCTCGATCCTACTTTCGTAAAGGTAGTTTCATGGTATGACAACGAGTGGGGCTACTCCAACAAGGTGCTCGAGATGGCACGCTACATCGCACGCAACTAATTTTTTCATACTTTACATAGAATTCAGAAAGATTCCGGCGGCTCGGCAAGAGTCGGCCGGAATTTTTTTATTCACGCAGATTTACTATATTTGCTTGCTTAAAATGCTTAATACGTGTGAAAGAGCTATGTCCGTATTTAAGAAAAAAAGATTAGGTGTACGGAGCAAGATATACGCTGCCTCGCTGATTATCGTAGTGATGCTGGTGCTTTCAGGAGCTATGGCATTCTTTGAGTTCGGCCGGATGAGCCGTTATATCTCAGACTTCATATCCAACAGCATCCTCAGCGTGGACCTTACCCGCAACCTGCTCAATACCTCCGAACGGTATCACTCCGACCTTTTCCGCCAGATAGGCGGGGACGGTCTGCTGGCTCAGCCGGAGACCATACCGGCCGATGAGTTCGAGACAGGAATGGAGCGTCTCTATGGTGTGCTGGCCTCGGACATCGAGCGGCAGATGGCCGATTCCGTGAGATACGCCTATTCTGCCTATATGCAGGTGGCTCAGGAGATAGAGTCCGTCTGGCTCAGACCGCAGGACGAGCGTACGGACTGGTATTTCAATAGGCTCCAGGTCGTATACACCAAGCTGCGCGGTTACCTGCAGCGTCTCTCGGATACATCCCAAAGCGCTATTACCGACAGCTACAACAGTCTGCAGGACAGCTATTACCGTTCCATCATGCCGGGTGTCATAGCCAGTGCGGCCAGTATTGTGCTCATTCTTCTCTTTGTCTATTTCCTCAATCACTATATCGTCCAGCCCATGTTGCGGATGGCCCGCGGTCTGAGCGACTACCGCCGCAGCGGCAAGAGCTACAATGTCACCTTTGATTACGGAGGAGACCAGATTCAGGCCATGAATGAGGATATAAAGGAAATAGTAGATGAGAATCAATCTACCAAGAAACGTGATATATGAACATAAAGCTGATAGCCAGGTATATCGGTATCGCGTTGCTCTTCAACGCCCTGTTCATGTTCATCTCACTGGGCGTGTCGGCCATCAATGATTTCGACTCGTCCTTCTCACCGCTGCTGCTGAGCGGTCTGATTACTGCGATGGTGGGCTGCTTCCCCTTGATTTTCGTCAGAGGACAGGATGACGTGAACCTCCGCGAGGGATTTGCCATCACGATATTTTCCTGGATTCTCAGCTGTATCTTCGGGATGTTGCCATATGTCATGTGGGGAGGGGAATTCTCCCTGTCCAATGCCTGGTATGAGTCCGTGTCGGGTTATACCACCACCGGCGGCACCATACTTCAGAATGTCGAGGCCCTGCCCAAGGGCCTGCTTTTCTGGCGCAGCTCGACTCATTTTATCGGAGGTATGGGAGTGATGGTCTTCATGCTCCTCGTGCTGCCTTCCATGAGTACCTTCCGTATGAGGATTTCCAAGATAGAGATTTCCTCCATCTCCAAGGACAACTACCGTTACCGTTCGAAGGAGACCGTGCGCGTCATCGCATCGACCTATATCGGTATTACAGTGGCCGGTACTGTTGCCCTTATTCTTGCGGGGATGTCGTTTTTCGATGCGGTGAACCATGCCATGAGCATTGTGTCCACCGGAGGCTTCAGCACGCGGAACCTCTCGATCATGTATTATGACTCCCTGCCGATAGAGATAGTCTGCATAGTCTTCATGTACGTCTCAGCCCTGCACTTCGGTATGGTATATGCGTTTATAGTCAAGCGGTCTACGGCTCTGCTCAAGTCACCTGTCTTCCGCTATTTCATGGGCTTCTGCCTGCTTATGTCCTTGCTCATCGGTCTCGACCTTAAGGCTGGCGGACAGGCTGCCACATACGGTGAGGCCATGCGCCTCAGCTTCTTCCAGTATTCGTCGATTATCAGTTCGACCGGATTTGCCACCGCCGACACTTCTGTCTGGCCTCTCTTCTCAGTCTTTCTGCTGCTGTTTGCCATGTACCATGGCGGGTGCAGCGGCTCGACCTGCGGCGGAGTGAAGGCGGACCGTATGTGGATATTCTACAAGGTGCTCAAGAACAATATTTTCAAGCAGCTTCATCCCAACGCCGTCATCCCGGTCAAGGTGGGAGACCATACCATTGACCCCTCGGTCATCCGCTCCGCAATACTGTATATCGTGGCATTTACCCTGATATTCATCGTAGGAGTTCTGCTTATATCTTTGACCGGCCCTGATTTTGAGGAGTCCTTCGCAGCTTCCCTGACATCGATGGGCAACGTCGGCCCAGGCTTGGGAGCCAGCGGCTCGATGGGCAATTTCTCGCATTTTACTCCCTTCGCCAAAGTGGTGATGACCATAGAGATGCTTCTCGGCCGTCTGGAGATCTATTCCCTGCTGATGCTGTTCTTCATCTTCAAGAAAGTCTAAGCGATGGCAGTCAGGGAATTTCTGGAGCTGAAGATACGGGAGGCCTTTCCGTATGAGCCTACGCCCTGCCAGGACGAACTTTTCTCGCGGCTGCCGGCCTTTCTGACCGGGGAGGGCGAGATCATGATAGTCAACGGCTATGCCGGTACGGGCAAGACTGAGGCAATGGGAGCGGCCGTGAGGGCGATGAAGGCTCTGAACCTGCGCTTCCGCCTGATGGCTCCGACGGGCCGTGCGGCAAAGGTGCTGGCGGGCTATACCGGCGAGAAGGCCACTACGATTCACAAGCAGATCTACCGTCAGAAGTCGATGGATGCCGGCGGAGGAAAATTTGTCCTGGACCTGAACAAGGACCGCCGGACCTGCTACATCGTGGACGAGGCCTCGCTGATTACCATAGATTCGGCCGGCTCGCTCTTCGGCAGCGGCAATCTTCTCGAGGACCTTCTGGACTACATCCGGCAGGGGGAGGGCAATACCCTGATCCTGGTAGGGGACAATGCCCAGCTCCCGCCCATCGGCCTCGACCGCAGTCCCGCCCTCGACCCCTCATACGTGGGGATGTACGGCCATGTGGACTATGTCCTGTTAGACAAGGTCGTACGTCAGGCCGATACCTCCGGCATCCTGTTCAATGCCACGGTGGTGCGGCATGCGGTAGTGACCGGAGCCTGTGAGGAGTATCCCCGGCTGGAGACCCGCGGTTTTGCGGACGTGGAGCGTATCGGAGGCGGGGATCTCATCGAGGCACTGGACGATGCGATAGGCCGCTACGGGATAGACGAGACGGTGGTGCTCTGCCGTTCCAACAAGCGGGCAAACCGCTACAACCAGGGTATCCGGGGCACCGTCCTCTTCCGGGAGGAGGCCCTTTCCCGCGGAGACCGGCTGATGGTGGTGAAGAACTGTTATCAGTTCCTGGAGAAGATCGAAGAGCTGGATTTTATCGCCAACGGGGATATCGCCGAGCTGATTAGGATTTCGAATTACGAGGAGCGCTACGGCCTGCATTTCGCCGAGGCTGTCCTGGCTTTCCCCGATTACGGCGACGTGGAGATTACGGCCAAGGTGATTCTCGACACCCTCACGTCCGAGTCCGCGTCCCTGCCCGCCGAACAGCAGAGTGCCCTCTACGAAGGTGTCTTCACCGACTACGGCGACATCTCCACCAAGCGTAAGCGCAATGCCGCCGTCCGGGAGGACCCGTACTACAACGCCCTGCAGATCAAGTACTCCACCGCCATCACCTGTCACAAGTCCCAGGGCGGCCAGTGGAAGTGCGTCTTCATCGACAACGCCTTCTGGCAGGACACCCTCACCGTCGAGGACCTCAAGTGGCTCTACACCGCCCTCACCCGCGCCACCAAAAAACTCTACCTGGTCAACTTCAACAAGAAATTTTTCGATTGAAGGCATCAGTTTTCAGGTAAGTACGGATACTCTGAAAAGCATGCCACCCTCGGCCTGTTAGAGGGAGGGGCCCGTCGCGAAGCGGTGGGAGGGAAAAGCGCCGTAGGCGCGTCCTTTTCAGAGTATCCTTACTTACCTGAAAGCCGTTTAAATAGAAGGTGTTGAGACGATGAGGAGCCGGGAGCCGTCGGAGGCGGTGGTGGCCAGGACGCGGAGGATGTCGCTTTCGGCGGAGCCGAGGCGGCGGCGGAGCTCGTCGGAGGTCATCGGGAAATTGCGGGCGGTGACGGAGCAGGCGGGGTATTTCTTCCGGAAATCGCGGATGGCGGCCTTGTGGAAGGGCAGGACCTCGATGATGCGGCGGATCTTCCCGGGAAAATGCCCGACAGGCGCCGGGGCTGTGTAGAAATGGGTGGAGGCGGAGATCTTCCGGAGGCCGAAGCGGACGGCCGGGAGCTTGAAGGCTCCGCTCTTGAGCAGGGCGGGGGAGGGCTCCATGAGGTAGCCGGCGATTTCCGAAGGAACGGCGAGGTCTGCGGCGGCCTCATTTTCCTCGCGGAGGGTAAAATGGAATTCGGCCGCATTGTCCCCGGAGGAGAGCTCTACCGCTGTTATGGGAATGTCTCCGGCCGGTACGGCATTGTCCCGGAGCATCAGGACCAGGACCTCCTTGCACTCATTTTCCGAAGAGAGAATATGGACTTCGGAGGCCTCCGGCAGTTCCGAGAGCAGGACGCGGATGTCGGCCATGGGGGAGGCCTTCAGCAGGATGCGGGGGGCGATACGCAGCAGCTCGGGGCGGAGGGCGGTGATGTCCGGCTCACAGTCCCTGAGGGAGTAGACCCTGCCGCCGTCCCTGCCCCTGCGGGCCGGGTCGAGGTAGATGAGGCTGTAGGTGTCGGAGGGGATGCGGCTGAGCATTTCTGGCGTCGTCTCTGCACAGTGTACAGTTATATTGTCTCTGCCGAGAGCAACGAAATTGTGCCGGGCACAGGCGCAGAGTTCTTCCGAACGTTCGAGATAGTCCACTGAGGCGGCTGCCTGTGAGAGGCTCCAGGAGTCGACGCCGAGGCCTCCGGTGAGGTCGGCTACCCTGTCTCCGCTGCGGACGAAGCGCTGCTTGTAGAGGGCTGTTCCCTGTGAGCTGCACTGTTCTAAGGAAAGGGACTGAGGGTAGAGCAACCCCGGTTCGGCATACCACAGCGGCAGCTTGGTCCTGGCCTTCGCCCGTCCCTGTATGCATCTGACCGCCACCGTCATGTCTATGTCAGGCCATCGGCCCCGGTGCAGCATCAGCTCCGCCGGACTGTCTGCCTCATGGGCGAGGACAAACTCTTTTAGTTCCTGCTCTGTCATGCCGCAAAATTAAGCCGAAGAGGGGAATATTTTAAGGATTTGTCCGGAAAATTTCGTAAATTGCACCGATTAATCGAAAATTGAGTTATGAAGAAAATTATCTGTGCGGCAGCTTTGGCTGCATTTCTGCTGTCCGGATGCGGAAGTGGCAGTACATCCGTGATAGAGTTGTCTCCTGATGTGCTGACTGAGGCTCAGGCAATAGCTCCGGATAATGTTTACGATCTCCCCGAACTGTTTTTCGCAGGTTCAGCTCTCGTATATGGAGACCGGTATGCGGTGTGCGAGATGGTGACCCAGGAATTTGCAGCGGAGGTGTATGACCTGAAGGAAGGGAAGGTGGCCGGGAAGCTGCTGCACTACGGCAACGGTCCGCAGGAAGTGTTAGTCCCGATTTTCAATATGTTCGGAGATACGCTGCAGGTGGTGGATATACAGAAGAACAGGCTGTTCATGATTCCGTGCGCGGACCTTCCTAATGCCGGAATCGCCAGAGAGATAAAATACGATTTCATTACGTTGTCCCTGATTTCGTGCGGGGACAGCCTGTTGGCCCTCAACCCGTTTTATTTCGAGAACGATGACCTGGGCATATACAACGGCGAGCCGATGTTTTTTTACTCCGATGGCGGAAAAGCTCCGTACGATGCATCGAAGATCATGACGGCCGGAGTGGTGCAGGGGCCGGTGGCCGTGCATCCGGAGAGCGGAAAGGTGGTTTTCGCCAACAGTGTCGAATCAGAGATATTTATCCTGAATAAGGATCTTTCCGTGAACCGCAGGATTACCGGGCCGCGTCATGAAAGTACTGACTATTCTGTGGCGGAAGGCCAGCTGCTGTTTTCCGGAAATATAGCCAATACATATCTGTCAGCCTGCTCCGACCGGGAGTATGTCTATCTGATCTACGACGGCAGGTATTACGATCTGTATGATGATAATGTCGACGGGGCGAATACCGACCACGACCTGTATCTTTTCCAGATGGACTGGGACGGACGTCTGAAAGGCTGTTATTCTCTGGAGGGACTGCGCTACGTAGGCTCCAGGCTGAGCTGCGGCTCACAGCCGGGGACGGTGTATGTCTCGGCCCTTTCGCCCGATGAGGGGAATCTTCAGATATTTTATTATGATCTCAGAAAGTACAACTAATCTTTTAATAATATGAATTACAGAGAAGTCGCAATGCAGTGGACCGGCCCTGAGTACGATATGGAGACCAGGACCAAGGTCAATGCTCTCCTTCATGGAGACGAGAAGGAACTTGAGGATGCGTTTTACCGTACATTAGAGTTCGGTACCGGCGGACTCCGCGGTATCATGGGCGTGGGTACCAACCGCATGAACAAGTACACGGTGGGCATGGCTACCCAGGGCTTCGCCAACTATATCCGCAAGGCTTACGAAGGCGAGGAGAATATCCGTGTGGCCGTATCCTTCGACTCGAGGAACAACAGCCGCGAGTTCGCCAAGATTACGGCCGAGGTCTTCGCCAACAACGGATTCGAGGTCTATCTCTTCGACAACATCCGGCCTACACCTGAACTGAGTTTCGCCATCCGTCACTATCACTGCCACGCAGGCGTGATGGTCACCGCATCGCACAACCCCAAGGAGTACAACGGCTACAAGGCCTACTGGCAGGACGGAGCCCAGCTGACCGCTCCCCACGACACGGCCGTCATAGCTGAGGTCAACAAGATTGAGAATCCCTCCATGGTGAAGTTCGGCGAGGAGAATGTCTCTAAAATCAAGATGATGGGAGAGGAGACCGACAAGGTATATCTCGACTCGGTCCTCTCGCTGATGCTCTCGCCCGAGTCCATAGCCCGTCACAGGGACATCAAGTTTGTATACACCCCTCTGCACGGTACCGGTGTGCGTCTCGTTCCGAGGGCTCTGACCCAGATAGGATTTACCGAGGTGTATCCCGTGAATGAGCAGATGATAAGTGACGGTAACTTCCCCACGGTAGTATCTCCCAACCCCGAGGAGCCTTCGGCCCTGAAGATGGCCGTCGAGCTGGCTGAGGCCAAGGGTGCCGACATCGTGCTGGCTACCGACCCTGACGCCGACCGCGTGGGCGTGGCTGTCCGCGACGACAAGGGGCAGATGCTCCTGCTGACCGGCAACCAGACAGCTTCCCTGCTGACCTATTACATCCTGACCCGCTGGCACGAGCTCGGTAAACTCAATAAGGACACCTACTGCGTAAAGACCATCGTGACCACCGAGCTGCTGACAGCCATCGCAGACAAGTTCGGAGTCCAGATGTACGACGTGCTCACCGGCTTCAAGTACATCGCCCAGATCGTCCGCGAGAACGAGGGCCGCAGGACCTTCATCTGCGGAGGCGAGGAAAGCTACGGCTTCAATGTAGGCGAGTTCGTCCGCGACAAGGACGCTGTCATCACCTGCTCTTTCGTGGCCGAGTGCGCTGCATGGGCTGCTGACCAGGGTCTGACCCTCTACGGTCTGCTGCAGAAGATATACGCCGAGTTCGGCACCTACCGCGAGAAACTCGTTTCCTTGACCAAGAAGGGCATCGACGGCAACCAGCAGATAGCCGCCATGATGAAGAACTACCGCGAGAATCCTCCCGCTAAGCTGGGTGACTCACCTGTAGTGAAGGTAATCGACTACACCGAACCCGAGAAGACCGGTCTGCCCAAGTCCAATGTGCTCAGGTTCTTCTCCGAGGACGGCTCGGTAGTGACAGTGCGTCCCTCGGGTACTGAGCCCAAGATTAAGTTCTATTTCGGTGCCAAGGGAGAGAAGGCTGCCGCGACGGTGGACTCACTCGTGAAGCAGTTTTCGGAGTAGTGCCGCGGCCGCGTTCCATACGATGTAGAACGCGAAGACAGTGAATACGATACCCGTCCAGTGTATCTTCAGGATAAGGAGAATGACTGCGGCGGGTATTATTATGCACAGGAACGTAAAGCGCTGTGCGTTGTCCTTCCACTTGAGGGACTTGAGCTTCATGGAGAACATCGGAAGCTCGCTCACCAGCAGGGCACAGAGGATGAGGGTCACTGCCGGGATTGCCCAGTTGTTGGCCAGGAAGGTGTTGGCGATGTGTTCGTAATGGCCGGCGAAGGCGGCCAGGGACGCGGCGAAGAGGGCTGAGGCCGGTACGGGCAGGCCCAGGAAACTCTCGCTCTGACGGGTGTCCAGGTTGAACTTGGCGAGCCGCAGGGCGGAGAATGCCGCTATGAGCAGGGGGATATAGCAGATGTAAGGGTGAATGCCGGATGTGAATCCGGCCAGCCAGTTGTATAAAATAAGGGAGGGAGCCAGCCCGAAGCTCACCGTATCGGCGAGCGAGTCCAGCTCCTTCCCTATGTCGGAGTATGCATGAAACACTCTGGCGGCAAGGCCGTCCATGAAATCAAATACCGATGCCAGCACAATCATCGCCAGCGCCATATCGAAGTTATCCTGGAATGCCAGGATGACGGCCACACTGCCCGAGAGCAGGTTGAGGCAGGTGATGGCGTCCGGCAGGTATTTGGTCAGTTTCATGCTTCAGAAAGTATTACAGTCCCAGTTTGGCCTTGATGTCGGCAGGAATGGCGTCCTTGTGGACGATGATGCTGATGGTCTTGGCCCTTACATACTTCTCGGACATGTAGTGGTATCCCTCGTAGGGCCCTTCGGCACCCCAGGAGTTCTTGGTGATGTAGTACTTGGTGCCTGCGGGATCGTTGGCGATACCGATCAGGTGCTCCAGGTGGTCGTCAGTGGTGGTGAAGGACTCGTAGCCCTGCTGGCGCAGCTCCTGGTCCACTTTCTCTACCTCGGCGATGAGGGTGTCGGTAGCGCTGATGGCCTTGCGCTCGAGGGAAGCGTCAGCGGGAAGGATGGCGATTCCGAGGGGGCTGTACACGTAGCCTTTCTCGCTCACGTCGCCGTCCCAGCTTACTGTGTAGCCGGTCTCGAGGGCGTTGTCAATGACTGCCATCATCTCGTCCAGAGGCAGGTTGTAGAGCAGTGCATGGTCCCAGTTGTCGGGTACCTCGAGGGGCACCTGCTGGTAGAAGGGATGGTGGGAGAAGGATGTAATCTCGATGTAATCGTCTGTGTTGAGGCCGAGCATGTCCCTGAAGGACTCGGGAGTATACTCCTTGCCCTCATATACGAATGTCTCGGGAACCTCGCCCATGTAGATGTCGAAGAGTGCGTCCTGCAGCTCCCAGTACTCATCTGAGCGGGCCTTGAGGCTCACTGAGGCGTCGGCTATGGCTTTGAGGTAGGTCCTCAGCTCCCTGTGGTTGGGCAGGGGAGAGTCGTAGTTGATGCCTGAGTATGCGGACTGGGGCACGATGCCGTACTTGTCGATGATGTTGAAGGTCATGTGACCGATGCTGCCCTCGCTGATATTGCCTTTACCGCGGCGGAGGTAGTTGTCGTTCATCCTCTCGTAGTAGTTCTGGCGGACGGTGTAGAGCTCGGAGAGATCGTACTCGCCCTTGCCCATGCGGAGCAGCTCGGCCTCGATGAACGAGGTGGTGGCAAAGCACCAGCATGTGCCGGTGGCGTTCTGGTCCTTTACAGAAGTTACCGGAATCCTGAACTGTTCAGTGAGCTGATATGGATTCACCTTCTCGGGTTCCTGCTGTTTTTTCCTGGGAGCAGCGGACGAGGGTACTGTCATTGCAACGGCCAGGGCACCTGCTATGATGAGATTAAGTTTCATAGACCTTTGGGTTTATTAAAGATTCATCTTTGCCCTGATGTCGGCGGGGATGGCGTTCTTGTTGACCATGATGTCCATAGTCTTGTATCTTACGTAAGCCTCGGATACGTACCATATTCCGTGATACTTGCCGGCGTCGCCCCAGGAGTTCTTCACCATATAGTACTTCTTGCCGTTCTGGTCTTTTGCGAGACCGAAGATGTGCATTCCGTGGTCATCGGTGGTCTGGTAGTTGTCATATCCCTCCTGACGCATTTCCTGGGTGATTTCCAGCTCGGGGCAGGGAGCCAGGAATGCGATTGCCTGGGGATTGGAGTTGTCGGCTCCGATCCAGCGTGCCTGGTCCGAGCCCACTTCCTTGATTTCGGCCTGGAGAGCCTCATAGTCAGGGACGATTCCGAGACCGTCGCGGTTGAAGCCTCTCTCGCTGACGTCAGCAGCCCATGCCACTGTGTATCCGTTCTCGAGGGCGTTGTCTATGATGGCTACGAGGTCATCGACGGGTACGTTCATGGAGGACTCCCAGAGCCAGTTGTCAGGCACTTCGATGATCATGTTCTCATAGAAGGGATGGTGTGTCCAGGATGTGATGTCGATGTAGTCATCCAGGTTGATGCCGAGGGATTCCATGTAGGTGTGGGGATTGTACTCCTTTCCGTTGACGGTGAAGGTTTCGGGGCACTCACCGAGGTATGCGTCAAGGATACCCTTGAAACCGTTCTTCCATGCAGTGGAGAGAGTACGGTTGGGATTCCTGATGATCACGTCGAGATAGGCCTTGAGCACGCCGTCGAGCTCTCCGTGACGGTGAATGTCAGTGCCGTAGTTGAGGCCTTCCATTTCCCACTCAGGCACGATGCCGTAGTTCTTGAGACCGTAGAGCACATTGCCGAACGAGCTGCCCTGACCGAAGTTGAGGACGCCGTGGAGCCTTACGTACTTCTCGCCTTTCTCCTGATAGGAGTTGTGTACGATGAACATCTCGGAAAGGTTCAGCGAGTCGGTGTAGCCGTTGCGGAGAATCTCTGATTCGAAGAATGAAAGGGCCGAGAAGCACCAGCATGTACCGGAGCTGCTCTGGTTCTTTATGGAAGTCGTGGGCACTTCGATAACAGTTTCGAACTGGTATCCTTCAGGCTGCGCTGCCTCTTTCTTGTTCTTCTTCTGTGCGGAGAGTACCGGAGAAACCATGCAGCAGATGCATAATGCAGTGATGATGTGTTTGATAGACATAGTTAGTGTTTTTAATGAGTAGTTATTGTTGTTGAGTATTAAGGTATGTTCATGTATTTGTGGGTCTGGAGGGACACTCTCCACCGTGGGTGAGCCTTCACGTATTCGATGATGACCGGCAGTGCCGTCTCCCGGCTGTTCCATTCGGGCTGCAGCAGCAGAGCGCAGTCGCTGCTGACATATCTGCAGTATTGCTCCGCCCATCCTGGCGAATCTGCCCCGTTTACTACTGCCTTGAGTTCATCGGCCTTCGCAAGTACTTCTTTAAGAGGAGGAAAATGCTTTTTGGGGGAGATGCATATCCAGTCGAAACAGCCGCTGAGCGGATGGGTGCCGGATGTCTCCAGGAAAATATTGTATCCCTGGTCCTTCAATGCAGCACACAGGGGGGACAGGTCGTGCATCAGCGGTTCTCCACCTGTCACTACGACATTCCGGGCCGGGGAGGCGGCAATCGGGGCAATTATTTCGGGAATGGTCATAAGAGGATGGGCTTCAATGTTCCAGGAGCTCTTCGAGTCGCACCATGGACAGCGGACATCGCAGCCTCCGAGGCGGATGAACCATGCGGCTTTTCCGGTATTCGCTCCTTCTCCTTGGATTGTGTAGAAGGATTCGGCTACCGGAAGAGCGGTCCCGACGGGGCGGAAGTCGTGAGTGTGCGCGTCTGGCATCTTCGTATAAGCGGATTTTATCAGCAACAAATATAATAAAATTCGGACAAAAGTATGTCAGGATGTCATAAATTTTCCCCCGGCAGATTTTTTGCGTATATGCAGTTTAAAAGGAGAAAAGTTATGAATAATATGAATTACCCGCAGAACAATAACAACAAGGAGTTCCTCGAGCGGTACGCGGTCAATCTGAACCAGCGGGCCCGCGAGGGGAAGCTCGATCCCGTCATCGGCAGGGACGAGGAGATCCGCAGGGTGCTCCAGATTCTGAGCCGTAGGACGAAGAACAACCCTATTCTGGTCGGAGAACCCGGTGTCGGCAAGACGGCTATCTCGGAAGGCATAGCCGAGAGAATAGTCAGTCAGGACGTGCCGGAGAACTTGAAGACCAAGGAAATCTATTCACTGGACATGGGCGCCCTCGTGGCCGGTGCAAAGTATCAGGGCGAGTTTGAGGAGAGGCTGAAGGGAGTGGTCAACACCGTGATCGAGAGTCAGGGCGAGATCATCCTGTTCATCGACGAGATTCACACTCTGGTCGGTGCCGGACGTTCGTCAGGCGCGATGGATGCGGCCAATATCCTGAAGCCGGCCCTTGCCCGTGGAGAACTGAGGGCCATCGGCTCCACCACCATCGAGGAATACCGGAAGTACTTCGAGGAGGACAAGGCCCTGGAGCGGCGTTTCCAGATGGTCATGGTGGACGAGCCTACCCCGGCCGAGTCCATCTCGATTCTCAGGGGACTGAAGGAGAAGTACGAGAACCACCACAAGGTGCATATCGACGATGACGCCATCATCGCCGCCGTGGAGCTCTCGCACAGGTACATCACCAACCGTTTCCTCCCGGACAAGGCCATCGACCTCATAGACGAGGCCGCCTCGAAGCTGCGTCTGGAGATGAACTCGGTGCCTGACCCCATCGACGAGCTGAACCGTAAGATACGGCAGTTGGAGATTGAGCGTGAGGCCATCAAGCGTGAGGGCCGTTCGCCCAAGCTGGACGAGATACAGGCTTCCATCAAGGAGTCCAAGGAGCAGCTCGACGAGCTTAACCGCAGGTGGAAGGTGGAGAAGGACCTGCTGGCCCGTATCTCCCAGAAGCGTGCGGACATCGAGCAGTACAGGTTCCAGGCCGACGAGGCGGAGCGCAGCGGCGATTACGGCCGCGTGGCCGAGCTTCGCTACGGCAAGATAGCCTCGGCCCAGAAGGAGATAGACGAGCTTACTGCTCAGAAGGCGGCCAATCCCGACCCGCTGATCAACGAGTCGGTGGAGCCGGAGGACATAGCCGAGATAGTGTCCAAGTGGACCGGCATACCGGTAACCCGTATGCTGGAGAGCGAGAAGACCAAGCTGCTGCATATGGAGGACATGCTGCACAAGAGGGTAGTGGGTCAGGACGAGGCCGTAAGGGCAGTGGCCGATGCAGTGCGCAGAAGCCGTGCCGGGCTGCAGAACGAGAAGAGGCCCATCGGCTCGTTCATGTTCCTCGGTACCACCGGTGTCGGTAAGACCGAACTGGCCAAGGCTCTGGCCGAGGCCCTGTTCAACGACGAGAACATGATGACCCGTATCGATATGAGCGAGTATCAGGAGAGGCACAGCGTCTCCCGTCTGGTCGGTGCGCCTCCGGGATACGTCGGATACGACGAGGGCGGTCAGCTTACTGAGGCCGTGCGGCGCAAGCCCTACTCGGTCATCCTGCTGGACGAGATAGAGAAGGCCCATCCGGATGTGTTCAACATCCTGCTTCAGGTATTGGACGACGGCCGTCTGACCGACAACAAGGGCAGGACGGTGGACTTCAAGAACACCATCCTGATCATGACCTCCAACGTCGGAGCCGAGGTGATACAGGAGTACATGCAGCGCATCGAGCACATCGACGACAAGGCTTCGAGGACTGATGTCCTGGAGGAGTGCCGCCGGGCCGTCATCGACATCCTCAAGAAGAGCATGCGTCCGGAGTTCATCAACCGTATCGACGAGATCATCATGTTCGAGCCTCTGACCCGCAAGGACATACTCGGCATCCTGAACCTCCAGTTGAACGCTCTGAGAAAGAAGATGGAGGAGCACGGCATCTCGATAGAGTTCAGCCAGAAGTTCATCGACTACATGTCCGAGAAGGGCTACGACCCGGCCTACGGTGCCCGTCCCATCAAGCGTATCCTCCAGCGCGAGCTGGTCAATATGCTGGCCAAGGATCTTATCGAAGGCTCCATATCGAAGGACAGGCCGGTACTGGTCGATGTCTCCGGCGATCAGATCGTCATAGCTTCGAAGTAAAGTACTGCTGTCAAAATAAAAAGCCCGGGCATCCGCGATGTCCGGGCTTTCTGTGTATACTGCCGGTAGTGTGGTCCTGGAAGGACTATGAACCGAAGTTGTCGAAGAGGATGTTCTCGGGAGGTACTCCGAGGCTGTCCAGCATCTTGAGTACGGACTGGGTCATCATCGGAGGTCCGCACATCAGGTAGAGGCAGTCCTCGGGAGCCTCGTGGTTCTTGAGGTAGGTCTCGAAGAGGACGTTGTGCACGAATCCGACCTTGTATGCCACTCCGGCTGCATCGGCCTCGGGATCCTGACGGTCGAGGGCCAGATGGAACTTGAAGTTGGGGAAATCGCGCTCTATCTCGTGGAAGTCCTCGAGGTAGAAGGCCTCCTTCAGGCTGCGGGCACCGTAGAAGAAGTTGACCTTGCGGGCTGTCTTCTCGGTCTTGAACAGGTGCATGATGTGGCTTCTCATGGGAGCCATGCCGGCACCGCCGCCGATGAAGATGAACTCCTGGTCTGCGGGAGCGTTGTCCGGGATGAAGAACTCTCCGTAAGGGCCCGAGATGATCACCTTGTCACCCGGCTTGCGGGAGAAGATGTAGGACGAGCTGATTCCGGGAGGCACGTTCATGAAGCCGTTCTTAGCCCTGTCGAAAGGAGGGGTGGCGATACGGACGTTGAGCATGATGATGTCGCCCTCTGCAGGGTGGTTGGCCATGGAGTAGGCCTTGAAGGTAGGCTCGGAGTTGTGGGCGTGCAGCTTGAACACTCCCATCTTCTCCCAGTCGGCCCTGTAGGGCTCCTCGATATCCATGTCCTTGTAGTCGATATCGTACTTGGGAATGTCGATCTGGATGTAGCCGCCGGAGCGGAAGTTGAGGTGCTCGCCTGCGGGGAGCTTCACTACGAACTCCTTGATGAAGGTGGCCACGTTCTTGTTGCTTACCACCTCGCACTCGAGCTTCTTGATGCCGAGGATGCTCTGGGGCACGAGGATCTTGAGGTCCTCACGCACCTTGACCTGGCATCCGAGCCTCCAGTTGTTCTGCTGCTGCTTACGGGTGAAGAATCCTACCTCGGTGGGCAGGATGCTGCCGCCGCCGGAGAGTACCTGGCATTTGCACATGCCGCAGCTTCCGCCGCCGCCGCAGGCAGAGGGAAGGAAGATCTTCTCATTGGAGAGGGTGGTCAGCAGGGAGGAGCCGGGATTGACATCGAGGACTCTCTCGCCGTTGTTGATGTCGATTTTAACATTGCCCTGGGGAGTCAGCTTGGCCTTGGCCACCAGCAGGAGGGCGACCAGGATCAGGGTAACTGCCAGGAATGTGATGATTGATACTATAAGTAATGTAGTCATACTTCAGTCCTCCTATAATTGAATACCCATGAAGCTCATGAACGCGATACCCATGAGGCCGGTGATGATGAATGAGATTCCGAGGCCCTTGAGAGGCTTGGGAACGTTGGAGTAGGCGAGTTTCTCGCGGATGGCAGCGATAGCCACGATGGCGAGGAACCAGCCGATACCGGAACCGAGGGCATATACTGTCGCGTAACCGAGGTTGGCGAAATCCCTTTCCTGCATGAACAGTGAGGCACCCATTACGGCGCAGTTCACTGCAATCAGGGGAAGGAAGATACCCAGTGAAGAGTAAAGGGCGGGGGAGAATTTCTCCACAATCATCTCCACGAGCTGGGTGATGGCGGCGATTACCGCGATGAATACTATGAAGCTCAGGAAGCTCAGGTCGAGGTCAGCGAGAGCGGGGCTGATCCAGGACATGGCTCCGGGGGTGAGGAAGAACTTGTTGAGCAAGTAGTTGATAGGCAGGGTGACGAGGATTACGAAGATCACTGCGATACCCAGGCCGAAGGCCGTCTTGACATTCTTCGATACAGCCAGGAATGAGCACATCCCCAAGAAGTATGCGAAAATCATATTGTCGACGAATATCGACTTGACAAATAGACTTAAATATTCCATAGTGATGTGCTTTTATTATTTTTCGATAAGCTCTTTCTGAATGCCTCTCTGCAGCCAGATGAACAGACCTACCAGGATCAGGGCCATGGGAGGCAGGATGATCAGGCCGTTGTTCATGTATCCGGCTTCGTACCAGCCGTCAGGAATGATCTGATGTCCGAACAGAGTACCGGAGCCCAGGAGCTCGCGGATGAAGGCCAGTGCCACGAGTATCATACCGTAGCCGAGACCGTTGGCGATACCGTCAACGAATGAGGGCCAGGGCTTGTTGCCGAGGGCGAAGGCCTCGATGCGGCCCATGATGATACAGTTGGTGATGATCAGACCGACGTACACGGAGAGCTGCTTGCTGACATCGTAGGCGTATGCCTTGAGGAACTGGTCGATGAGAATCACGAACAGGGATACGAGCACCAGCTGCACGATGATACGTATACGGTTGGGAATCGTATTTCTGAGGAGGGATGCGAACAAGCTTGAGAATCCGGTCACGAAGGTAACCGAGAGAGCCATCACGCAGGCAGGCTCAAGCTTTACGGTAACTGCCAGTGAGGAGCAGATACCCAAGACTAAGACCGTTACCGGGTTGGCCTTGAAAAACGGGTTTTGATATATTTCCTTTTTCATGATTATCTTTCAGCTTTCTGTTTTTCAAGATAAGGTTCATAATATTCGAGCCACTGACGGATGGCGTTCTCCAGGGCACGACTGGTGATGGTACCGCCGGAGATGGCGTCGATCTCATGGGCGGAGCCTTCGGGAGCGCCACCCTTGACTACTGTCACGGATACCAGGCTGCTTCCGTCGAAGATGGACTTGCCGATGAACTGGCCGCTGAACGCAGGTGTGGCTATCTCGGCGCCCAGACCGGGAGTCTCGCCCTTGTGGAGGAAGGTAGCTCCGTAGATGGTGTTGTAGTCATCCTTGAGGGATACATAGCCCCAGATAGGACCCCAAAGACCGGCTCCGTAGACGGGGAAGATCTCGACCTTGCTGCCGTCGTCCAGGGTGCAGACGAAGACAGGGAGGGTGAGCTTCGAGACATCGGGATTGGCCTGCTTCATGATGTCGTACTGGGATTTCAGACCTGCTGTCAGGGCGAGGGAGAATGCGTCTCCTTCCACCTTGTTGCCCTGTGCGTCGACCAGATAGGAGTCGGTGATGTACTTGTTGAACTCCTGCTCTACGTAGGCGTTCTTGTCGGAGGCCTCGTCGGCGCCCTGCCCGAGGTTTACGGAGGACAGGATGCTCTGGCGGGTCTCGGTATTCACGTTGGCCTGCTGCTTGCCGCTCAGGGATACGGACACGTACGCGAGAACAGCAGCCACGATCACCACCATGACGGTGGAGTAGATGATAGTATATGTGTTACTGTTGGTATTCATAGTGTGATTCTCCCTTATTGATTGATTTGAGCTCTCTTGAGACGGTTCTTGATGTTCCTCTGAACTACACAGTAGTCAATCAGAGGAACCGCGGGAGCGGAGTGAAATAGAACCTGAAACCGTAGACTTACAAGCGGTCAAAGCCCCTGAGAGGGGGTGATGGCATGCCTTTTGTAGAATGAGCCTGCGAGTTAACTTACGCGGCGAGGTTAAAAGATAGGAGTCTTGGAGCCGAAGCGAAAGCGAGTCTGAAGAGGGCGAATAGTCGCGTGAGTTAGACCCGAAGCCGAGTGATCTATTTATGGTCAGGATGAAGCTTG
>DHKFR23501__coassemble_897_pt1 | contig 25135 bp, 14 predicted proteins | sample DHKFR23501__metabat2_low_PE_038 | metagenome-assembled genome bin DHKFR23501
TCACTATTCCGTCCATAAATCCGGGGAAAGCCGCATCCAGCATTTTTTCCACACGCGGATACACACTGGATTCTGAAATAATATTTTTTAAAGCTCCTCCAACTTTCTCCGATATTTTTGATGAACCCTCATAAACGTAGCAGATATTGGCCAGATTTTCCATTATACCAAGTAACTCCCCGTTTAATGACAACAATTCCATATTGGATGAAACTTGACAGAGCAAGGCTCTTCTGAGTTGGCGGACGTCCTCTTCATCTTCGGACAATCTTTTGACTTTCTTCAGCTCGTTTCTCAGCATGTCCGCTTCCTGCTGCCCGGCATGAACCCGGCTTACTAAAGCCGCTGACTCCTCCTTGACCCTATAAAGCTCAACCTGCATGGCACGGACATCTCCCAGGGCCTTTGCATAAGTCAAATCTTTTGACCTCATCCTTGCCTTTAAAAAGAAATACAGAGCAGTAACACACAGCAGCAGCATTAACAGCACCACTGCCAACACAGTTCCTTTCAGCCTAACTGCCTGGAGGTTATTTTTTAGCACTTCATTATCATACCTCCGCTCTACTTCTTGCAGATGGTTTTCATAATTCCTGCGCATTAATTCTCCTGCTATACGGCCTGCTGATGCATTATTGACATATGCACTTTCCCAGTCCTGCACCGCAACAGACAATTCAGACCGCAGCGACAGCAACAACAGACTGTCTTCTACTGACCGGGGGAATATACGCCCTGCAAGCAGAAGGGCACTGTCCAAGATTCCCTGATTCATGTAACTTTTAGCAGCACTCATCGTCACCCCATTATATATCTCACACTCCGCATCATTCGAAGGACTGACTCCATATTCCGAGAACATTGCACGGGCACTTCCTATCACAGAACTATCATCTCCGTAATGCTTATACATATACACTCTTGAACGGTAAGCCGTTATACCACACAAACGGCTACCTGTCTCACGAGCAAGTTCCAGACTTTTGGACAAATGCATCTCCGCCGAGTCTTTGTCGTTCTCTATTAAAAGCATTCCCAATGATATATGGGCAAATGCCTCCCTCTCTTCAAGACCAGCTTCCCCAAAACACTCAAGGGCTTTTCTGTACCTGAATACGGCCTCTTCGGAATGGACAACACTATTCTGGTACAGTTCTCCTATACGCGTATGCAATAATCCTTGCTGCTCAAGATCTCCGGATTTCTTCAATATCTGCTCCGCATCCTTATATACCTTCATCGCCCGGTCCGTTATTCCCTGCTCTGACAATACGGCTCCGGCCATAATCAGTGACCGCGCCAGCCTATCATCCACTCCACGGCGATCATAGTACACCGCTGACTCGAATATAGATGTATCCTTATCCACTGGAAGGTAACACTTATAACGGGCCTCCGTCTTCAACAGAGCCCAGTAGGCACGGTCGCATTCCATGAGACCGGAGATTTCCGCGCTGTCTATAACAAGAAGGGTGTCCAGCGCCGCCTGAGGGTCGGTCATCATCAGGGAATCGGCAGCCGACAGCACCCCTTGGATGCGGCTCCGGCTGCTGGTCCTGTCTGAGCAGGAGACTATTGTAAGACATAGGACGGCAGCGGATATAATTATCACCGATAAACTTCGCCTCATACTAGAACATCTCGGCGAGCATGCAGCGTGCGGAGCCTCCTCCGTGGGTCTCGATGTAGTCGAGCTGGGGGGAGAGGAGCTTGTAGTGTGCGCTGAGCTCGCGGCTCTGCTCCGTGGTGAGGCTCTTGCGGGCGGTGGCGGACATCACGAGGACGGGGCGGCCGGAGGGACTGCTGAGCTCGAGCATGTTGCCGGCGAAGCTCTCCAGCTGGTCAAATGAGATGTCCAGGATCTTCCTGCCGCTGCCGGTGATGGAGGCCAGGACCCTCTCCCGGTCCTCCGGACGGATGGACTCGGTGCAGATGATGCAATAGGCGGTGCCGAGGCTCATCAGCACGTTCGTATGGTAGACGGCGACTCCGTTGCGGTCGTAAGCTTCGAAAAATACCGGAGTATAACTCATCTGTTTACAGAAATCCGCGAGCACCTGCTCAGAGGTACGGTAGGACTTGCAGGCATAAACAATTCTGTTATCCCGGTCGAGTATCATGCTTCCGGTCCCCTCGAGAAAGAGATTATCATTTTCCCACCAGGTGAGGTCGATGAGACGGCGCACCTCGAAATTTTTCCGAATGACATCCAGAACCTCCGGCTTGCGCTCATTCCTCCGGTTGGGAGCGGACATGGGATAAAGGACGAGGGTGCCGTCCTCGTGGGTGCTGAACCAGTTGTTGGGGAAAATGGAGTCGGGGGTGTGCGGATGAGGGGTGTCCTCTGCGATGACCACGTCTATCTTATTGGCCCTGAGGAGGGCGACGTAGGAGGTGAACTCGCGCAGGGCGTTCTCCTGGGCTGAAGACTCGCGGCCGGGACGGGAGAATGCGTTGTTGCCGCCCGTCTGCGGGTTGAAGGCGAAACGGGCGGGCTTGACCATCAGTACCTTGGATGTCGTCTGCATGGTGATATCTTGTCTTTAGAGATGTTCGAATACGTCCTTGATGATGCCGGCGGCCTCGCGCAGCTGCTCCTCGTTGATGACGAGAGGGGGCGCGAAGCGGATGATGTGCCGGTGGGTGGGCTTGGCGATGAGACCCTTATCGGCCATTGCCAGGCAGATGTCCCAGGCCTCGAGACCCTTCTGCGGCTCGGTGATGACGGCGTTGAGCAGTCCCTTGCCGCGGACGGACTTAAAGAAGGGGGAATTGATCCCGGCCATTTCCTCCCGGAAGATCTTGCCGAGCCTCTCGGCATTCTCGGTCAGATGCTCGTCGCGGATAACCTCGAGGGCCGCTACCGCCACTTTGGCCGCGAGAGGAAAGCCTCCGAAGGTGGAGCCGTGCTCGCCGGGCTTAATGGTCAGCATGATCTCGTCGTCGGCCAGGACTGCCGAGATGGGGAGCACACCGCCCGAGAGGGCCTTGCCGATGGTTATCATGTCGGGACGGATGCCCTCATGGTCGCAGGCGAACATGCGTCCGGTGCGTCCGATACCGGTCTGGACCTCGTCGGCGATGAACAGGACGTTGTGCTTCTTGCAGAGGTCGTAGCACTCCTTCAGATAGCCGTCGTGGGGCACGTAGACTCCGGCCTCGCCCTGGATAGGTTCCGCTAAGAAAGCAGCTACCTTGTCGCCCTTTTCCTCCAGGACCTTGCGCAGGGCCTCGCTGTCATCGTAGGGAATCGAGATGAAGCCGGGGGTGAAGGGACCGTACTGGGAGTAGCTGTCCGGGTCGGTGGATATGGATACGATGGTGATGGTGCGGCCGTGGAAGTTGCCCTCGCAGGTGATGATGAGGGCCTCGTTCTCGGGGATGCCCTTCCTGACATATCCCCAGCGGCGGGCCAGCTTCAGGGCGGTCTCGACGGCCTCGGCACCGGAGTTCATGGGCAGGAGCTTGTCGTAGCCGAAGAACTTGGTGGCCATCTCCTCATAGGGTCCTAAGCAGTCGTTGTAGAATGCCCTGGACGTGAGGCAGAGCCTCTGGGCCTGGTCGCACAGGGCCTTTACTATCTTGGGATGGCAGTGTCCCTGGTTGACAGCCGAATAGGCCGACAGGAAGTCATAGTAGCGCTTGCCGTCCACGTCCCATACGTAGACGCCCTCGCCGCGCGAGAGGACTACAGGCAGAGGATGATAGTTGTGGGCTCCGTAACGGTCTTCGAGATCGATGTAATGCTGGGCTTTGGGTGATATGTTCATAGGATAGGAATTTTTATTTTCCGCAAATTTAACATTATTTTTGTGAAATGAAACTGCTGAACCGAAAGCTGGAATTTCCGAGCACCTATGTAATTATTTTCGCCGTGACGCTCATAGCCGCGGCCGCAACCTGGTTTGTCCCCGGCGGGGAATATGTGACGGGGGACGACGGGGTGACCTTCGTCCAGCAGGAGTCCGTGCCGCAGACCTGGCAGATCATGACCTCGCTTTACGAGGGATTCACGGCTCAGGCGGGCATCATCGTCTTCCTGCTGATCATCGGCGGGGCGTTCTGGATCGTCAATTCGGCCAAGGCGGTGGATGCGGGGATTCATTCGTTCTTAGCTTTCACTTCGCGGTTAGAGAGGTTCCGGGTGCTGCGGGCGGTCGGCGTGAACAATATCGTTCTGGTGCTGATCATGCTGCTGTTCTCGGTCTTCGGGGCGGTCTTCGGAATGAGCGAGGAGACCATCGCTTTCACGGTGCTGATAGTGCCGCTGGCCATCTCCATGGGCTACGACTCGATAGTCGGGGTGTGCATGGTGTATGTGGCGGCGCATGTGGGCTTTGCCGGGGCGGTCCTCAACCCGTTCACGGTCGGGGTGGCGCAGAATCTCTCGGGACTGCCGATGTTCTCCGGCTTCGAGTACCGGCTCGTGTGCTGGGCGGTGCTCAATCTGGCCATGATCATATTCGTGCTCCGCTACGCGCACAAGGTGCACCGGGACCCGCAGCGGTCTGTGATGTATGAGGCGGACGCCCGCTGGAGGGAGAAAGCCGCCGACGCCTCCTCCAAGCCCGACGTGCTCCGGACCCGCTCCTCCTGGATAGCCTTCGCCCTGTCCTCGGCGGCCGTGGTGCTCTTCTCCATTTTCTACGCGGACGACTGCACTATAAGCGTGGGCAACGGCACCTACCGCGCCGCGTGGCTCCTACCCTCCGTGTCGCTCTGCTATATTGTCCTGTCCTTCATTGCCCTGAGGCGCAATGTCCGGTATTTCATCCTGACCATGCTGCTGTTCTCGGTGCTGTACCTCATCGTCGGGGCTCTCGGCTATTCGTGGTACATTGAAGAGATTGCGGCCCTGTTCCTCGCCCTCGGCATCCTCTCAGGCATTGCCGCCGGGTACAATGCCAACCGCATCGCCCGGGAGTTCCTCGAAGGGGCGAAGGACATCTTCTCCGCCGCCCTCGTCGTGGGCCTGGCCGCCGGCATCATCCACATCCTCGAGAACGGCCGGGTGATCGACACCATACTCTACTCGATGGCCTCCGGCCTCGGAGAGGGCAGCAAGATCGGCTCGCTCTCAGCCATGTACGGCATCCAGACCGGTATCAACCTCTTCATGCCCTCGGCCACTGCCAAAGCCGCCCTCACAATGCCCATCATGGCCCCCTTCTCGGACCTGATCGGACTCTCCCGCCAGGCCACCGTCCTCGCCTTCCAGTTCGGCGACGGTTTCACCAACATGATTACCCCCGTCTCAGGCGTCCTCATCGCCGTCCTCGGCATCGCCGGCATACCCTACGCCAAGTGGGTCCGCTGGGTCTGGAAGTTCATCCTGGTGCTCATTGTCCTGGGCTTCCTTCTGCTGCTGCCGACAGTGCTGCTGCCGCTCAACGGGTTCTGATCTGACTTGGTCAATTACCCCCGGCCCGCCCTTCCGCCAACGGTATGCTGTGCTGCGGGGTTATCTCACAAATGCCTGCAAATCAAGCATTTGCAATTACAACGTGTTCTTTTCGCAGCTTTCTGAGCCTTCGCGAAGCGCACCCTGATTTGTAAGAGCCTGATTCCCGAGCGCTTACAAAACACCCCCGCTTCCCTACTTACCGTTGCTGTCCAAATTTTGTGGACACGGATGCAACATTTCCACTATTTTAGCGTTATTTAATCGAAAACTGACTTATAGCACCACCTACCATGCACTCATTCCTCAACTTCCTGAAGAAGAACAAACTCTACACCGCCATCAACATCACCGGCCTGACCGTGTCGATGGCCTTCGTGCTGCTGCTCGCCTGCTACGTGACCAAGCAGCTGCGCACCGACTCATTCCAGCAGAACGCTGACCGTATCTACCTGGTGGCCAGCGAACGGCAGTACGAGAGCGCGTACTACCTGCAGACCTACCTGCGGCAGCGCTACCCGGAGATAGAGAAGACCACTGCGTTTGCCGGCCAGTCCTCCATGGAGATACATTCCGGGGACAATATGGTGCTCGGGACGGTCGGCATCGCGGACTCGACGTTCTTCGACATGTTCTCGTTCCGGCTGACGGAGGGAAGCAATGAGGCATGGAAAGGGTCGGTCAACAGCGCGGTCATCAGCCGGACGCTCGCCCGCACCCTCTTCCCGGGCCAGGATCCTGTAGGGCAGCCGGTGACGGTAATGATGATGGGCTCCGAGGTGGATCTCAATGTGGCGGCAGTGATGGAGGACATCGACAACTCGACCATCCCCTACTGCGACATCATGGTCCGCGGGGAATGGCTGCCCCGGCTCAATCCTTCGCACAATATGGGTCTGGGCAACTCCGGCTCGGTCCTCACCTTCATCATGACCTGGCCCGGGGCGGACATCGTCTCCAAGACCGCCGACATGCTGGAATATTTCAAGGAGCACTGGTGGATATACAAGGGCGGGGCAAGCAAGGAGGTGGTGCTGATTCCGCTGGACGAGCTGTATTTCCACGGCGGCTCGACTTGGAGCGGCCTCCGGGTCGGGGACAAATCCCTGGTCATGCTGCTGCTCTCGGTCTGCATTGTCCTGCTGCTGTTCGCGGTGCTGAACTATATCAATCTGACAACGGCCCAGGCCGGTTTCAGGGCAAGGGAAATGGCGACGAGGCGGCTGCTCGGGGACTCCCGGGGGCAGGTCATCGGCCGGATGCTCGGGGAGACGGGCATACTCTGCGTCGCGGCAATGCTCCTGGCCGTACTGCTGGCGGAGGCGCTCTCTCCGGCGGCATCCCGGCTCTTAGGCTATGACTTCTCCATCTTCGGGGAGGCCTCAGCGGCAAGCATCGCAGCCGTGGTGCTGCTCACGGCGGTGCTGAGCGTGGTCTCGGGCATCATTCCGGCTGCCATCATCTCTGCCTCCAGGCCCATCGACGTGGTACGCGGCACCTTCCGCACCCACAACCGTACCATCTACAGCAGGGTGATGATAGTGGTGCAGAACGCTGTCACGGCGGTAATGCTGGTGGCGGTACTCACCATGGCACTACAGATAAGGGCTATGATCAATGCCCCTCTAGGGTACAATACCGAGAACATCCTCAACGTCAGCACCGATATCTTCGACGATATATCCGGTCCCTTCGTCTTCCGGGACAGGCTGCAGGAACTCAGCTGCGTGGACGCCGTCGGACTGGGCGAGGGCACACCCCTGTACGGCACCAACAACCTGACCATGCACTACAACGGCGGCCTGGTATCCTTCCAGCAGTTCCGGGGAGATGACGCCTACTTTGAGATACTGGGCATCCGTGAGAAACAGGACAACCACACCGCTGAGGCCTCCTGGTGGTTCAACGAATACGCCTTCCGCGAGATGGGCATCGATGAATCCGCACCAGAGGCCGTCTTCGAGGGCGGCAACAGATTTCCCATCGGAGGCATCTACTACGACTTCAAGATCCGCCCGCTGCTCTATGCCCAGTCCTCCGCCATGATTTTCAACTACCACACTTATCCGAGGGAAGGGTTCCCGTGGACGGTTCTGGTCAAGGTCAACGGAGACCCCGCCGAGGCATACGAGCAGATAGCCGCTGTCTTCCACGAGCTCCGCCCGGACCGCCAGTTCGAGGCCTCCTATATTCAGGACGAGATAGAGGAGAATTTCTCCACCCAGAAGCAGACTCTCAAGATAGTCCTCATATTCACCGTAATAGCCGTACTGCTCTCCTCCCTGGGCCTGCTCGCGATGAGCACCTACTACATGCTGCAGGAGCGCAAGAACGTAGCCGTCAAGAAGATATTCGGAGGAGAGCGCCGCCGCATCCTGCTCAGCCTCATCCTCTACTACCTCAGACTGGTGCTCCTGGCCTTCGTCATTGCCATACCCATTGCATGGCTGTTGATGCATTCCTGGCTGCAGGACTACCTCTACCACATCGACCTGCACTGGTGGATCTTCGCCATAGCTTGCATCCTCACCCTGACCATCTCCACCCTCACCGTCCTGTGGCAGAGCATCCGGGCCGCCGACACCAGTCCGGTCGACGCGCTGCGCAAGGAGTGACACCGCCGGCCGGAATCGGGTCATTTTCCTACGTGGGAAGGGCCATAGTCAAAAAAACGGAGGAGTGGCCATACCGCAACGGCACCGAATCGCGGGATCTGCTGCCGTTGTGGAAGGAGGAAGAAGATGCAACACGCACCACAGAGCCTATAACAAGGGTGCTACGGAAATACCTGTTCCGCAACGGCAGGAAAACACGGGAAATGCTGCCGTTGTGGCATAAGAATAAGCGCTAAAACGCTTCCGAAAGATGCTCTGCCGCCAGCTTGTCGAATACTTCCGGATAATCTATCTGCTTCCGCTCGCCGAGCCGTACGATCACCAGTTTTTTCTCCGGCAGGATAAAGATATACTGACCGTACAGACCCTCTGCATGATAGCCGGGACCGAGCTGGCACCCGGTAGAATTGTTCCCCTTTTTCCATCCGAGCGTATAGAACATCCTCCCGTCTTTGGGAACACCCAGCTCATCGAACCTCTCCGCCACCTCGTGCCAGTCCCCGAAGAATTCGGATGTACCCTCGCTGTTCACTATGTGCCTGGAAGTATTGTACCAGCAATAGGCATAGAAATAATTCAGATTGTCCCTGCAGATGCTCTTTTCCACCCAGGCGGAGTCGATGATCTGCTGTCCGTTCCAATTGCCCTTGTTCAGGTAGAGCCGTCCTATCTTGGCAAGGTCGATTGCGCAGGTAGTGATGCCGCCGTAGCTTTTCGCCACCCGGTGACGGGAGTCGTCGAGGCTCACACTGGCATCATACTCCATACCAAGCGGTTCCCATACCTTCTCCTGCATATACTCCGCGTAACTGCGCCCCACAGCCCGCTCGATGATCAGGCCGAGAATCTGCGAATCCATACTGCTGTAATAATGCTTCTCGCCTGGCCGCGTACTGAATCTCAGACGCTTAACAACGGCCATGGCGTTGGGTCCGTAATACAGACGGGCCATGCCGCTGAACGGGTTGACTGAGTAGTTCTCGTTGAATTTCAGGCCGGAGCGGCACTGCAGCAGATGTTCCACAGTCAAATGCCGGAACATCGTATCGGCATCCAGCAGCTCCGGCAGGTAATCGGTCACCGGGTCATCCACACTCCGGATGTATCCCTCCCGTACAGCCACTCCGCACAGCAGGGAGGTCAGGGACTTGGATACCGAGAAGACAGTGGTGACGGTCGAGCGATCAAAACCCCCGTAGTATTCCTCGAACTTTATCGTATCGTTCTGGATGACAATAATAGAGCCCGGTCCTCCGTCCTCCATCAGCTCTCCGAGCGTCACCGGCCGCCCTGGATATTTCAAGGCAGTATCCACATACAGGTCCGCATCCCAGACAAGAGTGTCCAGCAACCTTTTCTCCGGGGCCTGCTCGGCAAAATGCCAGGGCCGGCTGCTCCTACGGACCGTATCCTGGGGAAATACGCGGTAATCATAAACATCCTCACTTCCGTACGCCACCGCACGGTACAGGACACAGGAGGGGCAGAGGGCCGCAGCGCAGGCCAAGAGGACGATGCTAATCGCCGCTGTCTTCAGTGCTGTCGTTTTCATCGGCATTGTCTGCTTTTTCGGATTCTTTCTTACGGACATCGGACCAGCTGAGATTCGGAAAGGCCTTAAAAAATTCAACGATAACGTTTTCAGATGAATTACTCTCACTAAGGCACACTATCACTGCGTTGTACTGCGGCAGCACATGTATCGTCTGTCCCAGGATACCCACAGCCATATATCCTCCCGTAACATACGAGCCTTCCCAATGGCCTCCGCGTCCGTCCTTCTCATAGAAATAATACACTCTTTTGTCTTCCGGCACACCCAGTTCATCGAAACGCGCAACCACTTCCAGAGAATCGGAGAATGACTGCGTAGCAGTATCGGCTCTCATGATGTACTCTTCATCCGGATACCAGCCATACGAATAGGCATACTGTATGGACAGTCCTTCCTTGTCCCAGCATTTTTCCACCCAAGCCGTATCCAGTATCTGCACTCCGTTCCAATTGCCCTTGTTGAGGTACAGCCTCCCTATCTTGGCCAAATCCCTTGCACAGGTATTGATGCCTGCGTATGCCTTGGGAGAGCAGTGCTTCGCGTCGTCCAGACTGATATAGGCGTCGTACTCCATGCCGAGCGGCTTCCAGATCTTCTCCTCCATATATTCCGCATAGCTCCGCCCAGTAGCCCGCTCAATCAGGACTCCGAGGATAGCCGTGGTCATACTGCTGTAATAGTGACTGTCGCCAGGCTCCTCCTTGAACCTTAGATTGCGTATCTGCTTCTCCTGATTGACCCCATAGTACAGACGGGCCATCGCAGTAAACGGGTTCGGTGCGTATGTCTCCTTGAATTTCAGGCCGGCACGCATATTCAGCAGATGCTCCACAGTCAGTTTACTGAACATAGGGTCGGCATCCCTCAACTCCGGGATGTAATCCGTCACCGGGTCGTGCACGCTCTTGATGTAACCTTCCCGGACTGCCACTCCGCACAGCATGGACGTCAGAGACTTGGATACTGAAAAAATGGTCGTCACACTCGAGGTGTCCAGACCCTTGTAATAATGCTCGAATTTTATCGTGTCGTTCTGCACTACGACAATAGATACTGTCGAGGTGTGCTCCCTCATGACGGAATCCGCTGTACGGTAAATCAATGTATCTACACCGTCAATCCTTATCCACTGCTCACGATAGAGATCCATAATCCGGTCCTCCGGTGCCTGCTCGGCAAAGCGCCAGACCGTATCGCCACGGTGTATCGTATCCCTCGGGAATGCATCGATGTCGTAAATGTCCTGCACCCCGTAATGAACCAGCCGGTGAAGGACACAGGAAGGCAGCATCAGAACAGCCGCTGCCGCTGTCAGTAGAATCAGGAGTTTTTTCATGTTTTTGGTCGCTAAAGTATTAATACACCACAAATTACAACAATAATCATGCCTTTTCACATAACTTATTGATCCTCAGTCATATGACTAATTCTCTAAATTCCCTAATTGTCTATTATTCACACACAAAGTGTCTAATTTTTTGAAAATTGTCAATATTTTTGACATCATAATTGAATACCGCAACGGCACCGAATCGTGGCTTTTGCTGCCGTTGCGGCATGGAAACAGAAGGGCAATGCCGTCCAAAAGGCCTACTGCAGGGGTGCTGCGAAAAAGACACTTCCACAACGGCACCGATTCGCGGGATTTGCTGCCGTTGCGGCAAGGAGACGGAAAGGCAATGCCGTTCAGAAGGCCTACTGCAGGGGTGCTGCAAAAAGGGCACTTCCACAACGGCACCAAATCGCGGGAAACGCTGCCGTTGTGGCAAGGAGACGGAAGAGCAATGCCGCTCAGAAGGCCTGCAGCAGGGGTACTGCAAAAAGGGCACTTCCACAACGGCACCAAATCGCGGGAAACGCTGCCGTTGTGGCAAGGAGACGGAAGAGCAATGCCGCTCAGAAGGCCTGCAGCAGGGGTACTGCAAAAAGGGCACTTCCACAACGGCACCAAATCACGGCTTTTGCTGCCGTTGTGGCAAGGAGACGGAAAGACAATGCCGTCCAGAAGGCCTGTAGCAGGGGTACTGCAAAAAAGACACTTCCACAACGGCACCGATTCGCGGGATTTGCTGCCGTTGCGACATGGAAACGGATGGGCAATGCCGTCCAGAAGGCCTACTGCAAGGGTGTTGCGAAAAAGCCACTTCCACAACGGCACCGAATCGCGGAATTTGCTGCCGTTGCGGCAAGGAGACGGATGGGCAACTCGGACAAAGTTGGTAGGAAGTGCCTCTGAAGTGAGCCGGTTTATAACGAAACCAAGAAGGTGGATGTGAAACAGCGCTTTGATCGGCACCTTCCAGCTGAGTAACCGGTACCGGTCCGCTCAAAAGGCCCGTAGATGCGCTTTGTATCCAATGCTGCAGAAAAGGTGCCGACGGATGTGGCTTTTCACCGTCACCTCCTCGGCAGGGAACCTGGCAGGACCGCCGAGAGCCACCTCCGATGCGGATTGGCACATAACGAAAATGAGAAGGTGGTGGCAATATACCGTTTCGCCCGGCACCTTCTGATGGGGAGGATGTCATAAACGGCACAAAGGCTACGACAGAACGTCTGGAGGCGATTCTGGATTTGCACACCTTCGGAAGGTGAGTAGAAAACGCTGGAAAACTGCACACCTTTGGAAGGTGGGAAAAGGCGGCTGGAAACGGAAACGCGGGCACAGGCGCTACAGAGGGCCTCTGGCGATTGCGCACCTTCGGAAGGTGAGACGAAAATGCGGGAAATCTGCACACCTTCGGAAGGTGGGAAGAGGCGGCTGGAAACGAAAACGCGGGTACAGGCGCTACAGAGGGCCTCGGGAGATTACGCACCTTCGGAAGGTGAGACGAAAATGCGGGGAATCCGCGCACCTTCGGAAGGTGGGAAGAGGCGGATGGAAACGGAAACGCGGGTACAGGAGCTACAGAGGGTCCCGGGCGATTACGCACCTTCGGAAGGTGAGACGGAAATGCGGGGAATCTGCACACCTTCGGAAGGTGGGAAGAGGAAGATGTGAGGGACAGAAGTGGCTACACGTTGAAGAGGAAGTGCATGATGTCGCCGTCCTCGACGACGTAGTCCTTGCCTTGGACGGCGAGCTTGCCGGCGGCGCGGCATTCGGCTTCGGAGCCGTATTTGACGAAGTCGTCGTACTTGATGACTTCGGCGCGGATGAAGCCTTTCTCGAAGTCGGTGTGGATGACTCCGGCGGCGCGGGGAGCCTTGTCGCCCTTGTTGATGGTCCAGGCGCGGACTTCGGGCTCGCCGGCGGTGAAGTAGGTGCGCAGGCCGAGCAGGTCGTAGGCGGCGCGGACCAGGCGCTCGATGCCCGAGTGCTCCAGGCCCAGCTCCTCGAGGAACATCTGGCGCTCGTCGTAACTCTCCAGCTCGGCTATCTCGGACTCGATCTTGGCGGCGATGACCAGCACTCCGGCGTTCTCTCCGGCGACGGCCTCACGGACGCGGTCCACATAGGCATTGCCGCCGGCAGCCGAGGCCTCGTCCACATTGCAGACGTAGAGCACGGGTTTGGCGGTGAGCAGGAAGAACTCATGGGCTATCTTCTCCTCCTCCGGATTCTCCAGCACCACGGTACGGGCGGAGCGGCCGGCCAGCAGGGCCTCGCGGTAGCGCACGAGCACCTCGCAGGCCTTCTTGGCATGCTTGTCTCCTCCCGTGGCCTGTTTCTGGAGCTTGCCCAGACGGCTCTCGACGGTCTCGAGGTCCTTGAGCTGCAGCTCGAGGTCGATGATCTCCTTGTCCCTCACCGGGTCCACGCTGCCGTCCACATGGGTGACGTTGGGGTCGTCGAAGCAGCGGAGCACGTGCAGGATGGCGTCGGTCTCGCGGATATTGGCCAGGAACTGGTTGCCAAGGCCCTCACCCTTGCTGGCGCCCTTGACCAGGCCGGCGATGTCGACTATCTCCACCGTTGCAGGCACTACCCGTTTGGGATGCACCAGCGACTCCAGCACCTGGAGCCTGGGATCCGGCACCGTCGTGGAGCCGATATTGGGCTCGATGGTGCAGAAAGGGAAGTTGGCAGCCTGGGCCTTGCCCGAGCTGATACAGTTGAAGAGGGTCGACTTACCCACGTTGGGGAGTCCTACTATACCGCATTTGAGAGACATATCTAAATCTACTTTAATATTTTACAAAACCATAAGCTGCGCCACTATCACCCGCAGGAACATCGCCAGGGGGTAGACGGTAGCATATACCACGGCTATTCTCGACTCCTCGAACGTGTTGTTCATAAAGGCCAGCGCGGTGGGATTGGTATGGGAACCGCAGACCAGTCCCGAGATGGAGAAATAGTCCAGCTTGAAGGCCACACGGGCGATAATGCACACTATTATCAGAGGGATGACCGTTATCAGGAAACCGTAGAGTATCCACATGTATCCGCCGCCGAGCACAGCATCCACAAAGCCCTCGCCGGCTCCCAGACCTACAGCGGCCAGGAAGAGAGCAATGCCCACCTCGCGCAGCATCATATTGGAGCTGGCGGTAGTATAGGTCACCATCCCGAAATTAGGGCCGAAGCGGGCTATGAGAATCGCCACTACCAGGGATCCTCCGGCAAGTCCCAGTTTCAGCGGCTGAGCCAGACCGGGCAGCATGATGGGTATGGAACCGACTATTATACCGAAGAAAATACCTATGAATATCGGTATCAGCTTGGGTTCGCGAAGCTTCTTGGCCTCGTTGCCGACCAGAGCCGCCACTTTTGCTATGGCTTTCTCGCCACCGACCACCATGATGCGGTCGCCCAGCTGCAGGTGCAGGTCAGGGCTGGCCGTCAGGTCGATGCCCGCACGATGAACTCTGGTGATATTGAGGCCGAACTGCGCCCTGATATTGAGCTCTCCGAGACTCTTGCCGTTGATCTCGCTGTTGGTCACCACCAGACGGCGGGATACCAGGTTGGTGTCAAGCTTCTCCCACTCGCTCTGCGCCATGTCTATCTTCTTGCCGACAAAGGCGCTCACCACCTCCGCATTGTCCGCAGAGGTTATGATCAGAAGCCTGTCGCCCTGGTTGACTACTGACTCGGAGGTAGGAATCTCCATCTTGCCGTCCGCATGATACTGACGCGAGACTACAAAATGCCGGTTGAGAAGATGGTCCACCTCGTAGATGGTCCGGCCGAAGATAGCTTCATTGCGCACCTCGACGGCAAATTTGCAGGCGCTGTCCTTGGATGTCTCCTGCATGGCTATCTCCGATTTTTCCTTCTTGATGTTGATACGGAATACGGCCCTTACCCCCAGAAGGGTGAGTATAACGCCGATCACACCGAGGGGATAGGCCACCGCATAGCCTGTGGCTATCGTCTGGTCCACAGCTCCGGTGATATCGGCGACTGTCTGCTGCGCCGCACCGAGACCGGGAGTATTGGTCACGGCACCTGACATCACTCCGACCATCGTCGGCATAGGCGTACCTGTAATAAAATGGATGGCTACCGTTATGCCCACTCCGAGCACCACGATAAGCACGGCCAGCATATTGAGCCGCAGTCCTCCTTTCTTGAAGGAGGAGAAGAAGCCGGGTCCTACCTGGAGACCGAGGGAGAACACGAAGAGGATCAGGCCGAGGTCACTTACGAACCCGCGGACCGACGGATTGATGGTAAATCCGAAATGGGACAGGATGATACCGACGAAGAGTATCCACGTCACCCCGAGGGATATGCCGAAGACCTTGATCTTGCCCAGCATAATCCCCAGCGCAATTACAATGGAAATAATCAGAATCGCATGCGCCACGCTATCTGAGAACAGAAGGGAATCCAACCAGTTCATACCTAATTCTCAAAAATGGAGCGCAAATGTAGCACTTATTTGCGATTGACCGGAATATTTTTCTCAAAAACGACTCCCTCCCTGTAGGCCTCGAGCAGGGCGGTCAGGTCCCGTATCTGCTCCTTGAGCTCCTTACCCACGTCTGTATCACCGACTTTCATCCTATTGCCGAGATAGTCCACCACAGTGGTCATGGACTTGATGTCCACCCCGTCCCGCACAGCCCTGTCGATGGACTTGAAGGGCTCGTGCTGGGCCAGCGTAAGACCGTGGGAGTTGAAAATCAGGGTATAGCCGGCTATACCGGTGGTCGACTGATAGGCCTTGGAGTAGCCGCCGTCGATGACCAGCAGCCTGCCTCCCGCCTTGATAGGAGACTCGCCCTTGGAGGCCTTGACCGGCACATGACCGTTGATGATGTGGGTGTGCTCGCCGGTAAGTCCGAACTCGGCCAGAATCCTTTCGCAGATCTCCCGGTCGTCCCGGTACTGCAGGTACCAGCCGTGCTTCTCCTTGTGCGTCTCCTTTTCGGCGATGAAATACCGCTCGAAGGTGGTCATCCTGTTCTTGTCGAAAGGAGGAGCGTAGGGTCCGCACCAGAGGAACCACATGAAGTCCCGGGCGTAGGTGCGGTATTTCTCGTCCTTGTCCTCGTAGTAGGCGGCACGCGCCACCTTGTCCACCATGTCGAAGAGGGCCTTGCCCTTGTAGGGCTTGCCGAGGATGTTGATCTCGTGGAAGGAACCGTCCTCGTTGAGGGGCATGGCGCCGTGGAACAGGAGATTGGAGTTGCGCACGAGATAGAGCGAGCCTTTGGAGTAGAGGCAGCGGATATGCCGGTCGAGCAGGGCGTTGTTGGTGAAGCTGCCCATAAGCTTGCTGACCACCCCTTTCTCCTCGGCCGTCAGCTTGTAGGGATGGGCCGGGTCTACGGTGGGGAAATTCATGTCCTTCATCGCATAGTCCCTGTCCCCTATCCGCACCGTTCCGGAGGCAAAATCTATCTTGTCCAGCAGGTTGCGGTCAGCCATCCCGAACTCCTTGCGCCGACGGATTATCTCCCCCTCCAGCTTGAACTGGATAATGGTTATCGCCTTGTGCATCTGGGCAATGAGGCGTACCGTCTTCTCGTCGAAGGTGGCACCGGAATCCAGCTTCGGCTGGAAAGAGGCACAGGGGTCGTCTCCGTAGGTATCCATGGCGAAGGTGGCCAGGGGCAGGAGGTTGATGCCGTAACCGTCTTCGAGGGTCTCGAGGTTGGCATAGCGGAGGCTGATGCGCAGGACATTGGCCATGCAGGCGGCGCTGCCTGCGGCGGCTCCCATCCAGAGCAGGTCGTGGTTGCCCCACTGGAAGTCCACGTTGTGGTACTCGCAGAGCAGGTCCATGATCTTGTGCGCCCCGGGACCGCGGTCGTAGATGTCGCCGATGATGTGCAGCGAGTCGACAGTCAGCCGCTGGATGACATAGGCCATGGCGCTGATGAACTTATCTGCCGAACCGGTGGCTATGATGGTATTGAGGATAGCGTAGATATACTCGTGCTTGTTGCTGTCGGTCAGGGACTCATGTATGAGTTCCTCGATGATGTAGGAAAATTCCGGAGGCAGGGCCTTCCTCACCTTCGAGCGGGTGTACTTCGAGGCCGAGGCCACCAGCACCCGCACGAGGTTCACGATAGTGACCCTGTACCACTCGGCCATATCCTTCTCCCGGGCCTTGACCAGCTTGAGCTTGCGCTCGGGATAATAGATGAGGGTGCACAGCTCCTTCTTCTCCTCCTCCTTGAGCTGGAAGCCGAAGAGCTCGTCCACCTTGCGCTTAATCGCCCCGGAGGCATTGCGCAGCACATGCTGCACCGCGTCATACTCGCCGTGCAGGTCGGTCATGAAATGTTCCGTACCCTTGGGCAGGTTGAGAATCGCCTCGAGATTGATAATTTCGGTAACTGCAGCCTGAATCGTAGGAAAGCTCCTGGAAAGCAACTCCAGATACTTGATGTCCTTGGTCATATAGCAAACGGTTTACTTGTTGATTCTGTAGTTGAGTCCGGCCGAGCCGAGCCAGCTTATAAGCTCATCCGATGCCAGGACGCTGTATTTTCGGGAAATAAACTCTGCATTGATCCTTTCCTTTGTATCGAAGACGTTGAACGTCACGTGCGCCCTGCCCTTATTCCGGCTCAAGGCCTTTTTCAGTTCCTTGCGCAGCTGTGCGTCTATCCTTTCCAGTGGAAGGTCTATTATCACGTCCTTGACCATCGATTCCCGCACATTGGCCAAAAGGGAGACGGCGCGGACCTTGGTGCGGCCGCCGTTGATTTCCAGGACTTTATTGTCCTTGTCCCCGACATTCCTGAACCGCGGGGCGACGTAGACCCGCATCAGCAGGAACTCGTGCGGACGGAGATAGCCGCTGACCGCCTCATAGTCCTTGTCGAAGAGGGCAAATGTCGTTGACCCCTTGAAGTCCTCTATCGTCAGGCGGCAGAATACCCCGTTGCCGTTGGCCTTGGGCCTGACCTCCACGCTGCTGACAAGCCCCGCAATCCATTGGTCCTTATCGAAATCCTCCCGGTTGCGGCTCGTGCTCACCCTGTCCACGTAATCATTCCAGGAAGGCAGGTCCAATGTAGTAAAATGCTCTATTTCAAAGCGGAAGCGGTCGAGGGGATGGGCCGAGATGTACATTCCCACCAGCTCCTTCTCCTTCTTGAGGATCTCTATCTGGTCCAATTCCGGAAGGACCGGGAGCGGAGGACGGGCGGTATCTATCGGAGCGCTGTCCCCGAAGAGGCTGCCTTTCATGGACTCAGCCGACTTCTGGAACAATGAGCCGTAGCGGATCAGCAGGTCCAGGCAGGTCTCCCCCTTTCCGGCCTCCACCGCAAAGGAGCCGCGGTTGATCTCGGGGAAGGAGTCAAATGCTCCGGAGTATGCGAGGGCCTCGACGCCTTTCTTATTGACGGAGGTGGAGGGAACGCGCTCCATGAAATTGAAGATGTCGCTGAACGGACCGTTGTTGCGGCGCTCCTCTATGATGCTGTTCACCGCCCCGATGCCTATGCCCTTGATGCCGGCCATGCCGAAGCGGATGTTGCCGTCCTTGTTGACGGTGAACTTGGTGTAGCTCTCGTTGACATCCGGGCCAAGAATCTTCATGCCCCCCCGGCGGCAGTCGTCCATGAACTTGGTGATCTCGTCGATGTTGTTGAGGTTGTTGCTCAGGACGGCGGCCATGTACTCGGCGCGGTAGTGGGCCTTGAGGTAGCCGGTCTGGTAGCCGACCCAGGCGTAGCAGGTGGCGTGGGACTTGTTGAAGGCGTAGGATGCGAATGCCTCCCAGTCGTTCCATATCTTGTTGAGTATGGCCTCGGGATGTCCGTGCTCCAGACCTCCGGCGAAGAACTCGTCCTTGAGCTCGGCCATGACCTTGATCTGCTTCTTTCCCATCGCCTTACGCAGCTTGTCGGCCTTACCCTTGGTGAAGCCTGCCAGCTTCTGGGACAGCAGCATGACCTGCTCCTGGTAGACGGTCACACCGTAAGTGTCGTGCAGGTACTCCTCCATGTCGGGCAGGTCGTACTCGATCTTGCTCCGGCCGTGCTTGCGGGCTACGAAGTCGGGGATGTAGTCCATAGGGCCCGGACGGTAGAGGGCGTTCATCGCGATAAGGTCCTCGAACCTCGAAGGCTGCAGCTCGATGAGCCATTTCTGCATACCTTCGGACTCGAACTGGAACACGCCTATCGTGTCGCCCCGCGAGAACAGCGCATAGGTCTCGGCATCGTCTATCGGTATGGTGTTGACATCCAGGTCCACTCCCCGGGACTGCCGGATGTTCTCCACCGTGTCTTTCAGTATAGTCAGGGTCTTCAGCCCGAGGAAGTCCATCTTCAGCATGCCCGCCGACTCGATGAGGCTGCCCTCGAACTGCGAGACGAGGATGTCCTTGCCGGTCTCCTTGTCCTTGGCCGTACTCAGCGGGATGAAGTTCGTAAGGTCATCGCGGCCGATGATGGTGGCGCAGGCGTGTACGCCGGTGTTGCGGACCGTACCCTCGAGGCGCTCGGCGTACATAAGGGTGTCGTGGACCAGCTGGTCGCCGCTGTTGAAGGCCTCCTTGAACTCGGGCACCTTCTCCAGGCAGAGCTTGATCGTCGGGTCCACATCCTTGGGCTCCATCACCTTCTTCTTCTGCCCGGGATGGTCGGGGTCATCCACCTCCTTCTCCTTCTGCACGGTAATCTTGCGCGGCACCAGCTTGGCCAGGCGGTCGGTCTGGTCCAGGGCCAGCTTCTGGATACGGCCCACGTCACGGATAACGCTCTTGGTGGCCATCGTACCGAAGGTAATCACGTGCGAGACGTGGTCCTTGCCGTACTTGTCCTCCACGTACTTGAACACCCGGTAGCGGCCCTCGTCGTCGAAGTCGATGTCGATATCGGGCATGGAGATACGGTCAGGGTTCAGGAAACGCTCGAACAGGAGGTCGTACTTTATCGGGTCAATGTTGGTAATCGTAAGGCAGTAGGCCACCACTGAACCGGCAGCGGAGCCTCGTCCGGGCCCCACCCAGACACCCATGTTGCGGGCCGCCTTGATAAAATCCTGAACTATCAGGAAATAGTCGGGGAATCCCATCTTCTTGATCGTCGCCAGCTCGAAGTCAATCCTCTCCCTCGTGGCCTCGGGTATGTCCTCCCCGTAGCGGCGGTGCGCACCCTCGTAGGTAAGGTGGTGCAGATAATCGTTGGAATCGGTAAATCCCTCCGGGAGGGGGAATACCGGGAGAATGGGGTCATGGTTGAGGTTCAGCACCTCGCATTTGTCCACGATCTCCAGGGTATTGGATATCACCTCGGGATGGTCGGCAAAGATGGCCGACATCTCCTCGGTGGACTTGAGGTATTCCTGCTGGGTGTAGCGCAGGCGCTTGGGGTCGTCGAAGTCGGAGTTGGTGCTGATGCAGATCAGGCGGTCATGGGCCGGGCCGTCCTCCTTGCGCACGAAGTGCACGTCGTTTGTGGCCACCACCTTGATGCCCAGCTTCTCCGCTATCTGGAAGATCACCGCATTGACCTGCTGCTGATGCTCGAAGGTGCTCTTCTCCGCTCCGGGCACGTCGGTCTCGTGGCGCTGCACCTCCAGATAATAGTCGTCACCGAAGATGGACTTGTACCACGCCGCTATACGCTCCGCCTCCTCCGGCTTTCCCTCCATGATGGCCTGCGGCACCTCGCCGCCCAGACAGGCCGAGCAGCAGACGACCCCCTCGTGGTACTGCTCTATCAGCTCGTGGTCGATGCGCGGCTTGTAGTAGAAACCCTCGATGTAAGCCTTGGACGAGAGCTTGATGAGGTTGTGGTAGCCGTCCATGTTCTTGGCCAGCATGATCAGGTGGTAGGAGCTCTGGTCCTCGCGGCCCTTGCGGTCGAAACGGCTCGCCCCGGCCACATAGAACTCCGAGCCCACGATGGGCTTCAGCGGAACACCTTTCTTGGCCACCGTATCCAGGAACTCCTTCACACCGAACATGTTCCCGTGATCAGTGATAGCCAGGGCCGGCTGACCGTTGGCCACGGCAGTATCGATCAGGTCCCCTATCTTGGACTGACCGTCCAGAATCGAATACTGGGTATGGACATGCAGGTGGGCGAATGACATAACTCCGTTGATTTTTCAAGTTGCGTCCTGCAAAGGTAACATTATTTTCGGGCGGATTTTAAGTTGAACTTCAAATTTGTCCACAACATAAATAATAGTCTTACCCATCATCCGTCTAACTTCGACACCCGCCCATGTAGATCGGGAAAGACTTAGCTTCTACCGGTGCAGCAGCCAGTCATAGACCGGTCGGACTGAAATGGAAGGACAGTCTTCAGTTGCGGCAATGTCCTCATATTCGTGGTCAGTGAGCAACAGCAATTCCTTGCAGCCGGTACGTCTGGCGGCAAGACGCAGACCGGAAAGCTCGCGGCGGCGTGTCTTGGGGTTAAGGATATCGTATGAGACCTGAACTGCCTGCAAGACAGCCCTGTCCCGGCACAGCAGAAAATCACATTCACCGGAGCGGTCGCTGAAATAGTAAATGTCCAGCCCGGCCTGTCGGCAGCGGCGCTGCAGCTCAAGATACACCACCGTTTCCAGCCGCCAGCCGAGATTGTCCGCTGCCATGGCTTCGGGCCTGTTGTTCATCAGCGCCACGTCTATCGGATAGAGTTTTTCGCCTATAACCCTTAGTGAACTTTTATAGGAGAACTTGTGAAGTTCAGTCAGAAGATATGCCTGCTTGAGGTATCCGACATAATTCCGTGAAGTATGCTCGGATTTGAAACCGAAGTCAGCCTGCAGCGCTCTGTCAGAGACTATTGTTGGAACAACGTTCAGAAGATGGTGAGTCATGAGCTCAAAGGCTGCTTTGTACACTACCTTGAAACGCTGCTCGATATCCCTTTTGAGGATACTGTCCACCAACGCAGTTATATAGCCTCTGGTATCCGGAAGAGACTGCACTTCCGGGAAACCGCCCTGCTTCAGATAATCATCAAAAGCCGCCCGGCGCAGGGCCACGGCCTGAGTCGTCAATTTCTTAGTGTCCACATTCCTGAACTCACAGTACTCTGCAAATGAAAATGGATACAGCGGTATGGGATTGTGCCTGCCAGTAAGATGAGACGCCAGCTCTCCGCTCAGCAGCTTCGCATTGGAACCCGTGACAAGGATATGCATACCTGTGCGCAGAAGCCTGTTGACAAACAGATACCATTCCGGGATATTCTGTATCTCATCTATGAACAGATAATTGAAGTCTCCGTGAATCTTGTATAGAACTTCAAGAACATTGTTCAGGTCAGAACCTTTCAGTTCAGCCAGACGCTCATCATCGAAATTGGCGTATGCATATTTCACCCCTGCCTTTTTCAACACATTGAAACACAGGGTAGATTTGCCGCTCCTCCTCACGCCTATTACTACCTGAGCCTGAGTGCTGTCCAGATTCACCAAAGACTCCTCCATCCTGTCGCAGAACTTCAAAGCCTTCTTACGCTCCATCTCCTCCGCCTGCTCTGTCAAGACCATTTCGAGTATACGAGTATCCATAATCCTTGAATTTTTCTTGACAAATATAGCGAATTTCTACCAAAACGCGCATTTCGACATATTTTTAACATTCCAAAACGCGCATTTTGACATATTTTCCACTCTTCAAAACGCGCACTTTGACACGTTTTACTTCCGCTCGAAGATATAGAGCTTGTCGGCGCGGCGGACACGGGAGGGTACGGGGATGGAACAGGCGACACCCTGGGGAGCGGTGTCGGAGGGGACGAGGTCAACGCGGATCTCGGGGATGTCCATCTCGACTACTCCGGTGGTGGGGCCGATGATGAGTATGTGCTGACCGACTTTCAGCGGGGCGGCCTCGACCAGGATCTCGGCCACTCCGAGATTGGAGAAATAATTGTTCACCTTGCCGGCATAGACCTTCTTCATGGTCGCACTGCTGCCGTAGACGCTGCTCCACTCGCCCAGACGGGCACCCTGGTAGTAACCGTCCCAGAAGCCGCGGTTGAACACCTGCGAGAGCTGGTCCCGGAACGAGGCCCCGAACTCCGAGGTGAAGGTACCGGCCTCCACGGCATCGGCGGCGGCCCGGTAGGCGCTGACCACCTTCTGCACATACTCCGCCGGACGGGCGCGGCCCTCGATCTTGAACACCGATACGCCGGCTGCGGCCATCTTGTCCAGAAATTCTATGGTGCACAGGTCCTTGGGGGACATGATGTACTTGTTGTCTATCTCCAGTTCGTAGCCTGTCTCGAGGTCAGTGACGCGGTAGCCCCGGCGGCAGAGCTGGAGGCAGGAGCCGCGGTTGGCCGACTTGCCGTTCTCGTGCAGGCTCAGATAGCATTTGCCCGAGACGGCCATGCACAGGGCCCCGTGGCAGAACATCTCGATCTGCACCGGACGGCCCGAAGGCCCGGTGATGCCCTCCGAGGCGATACGGTCGCTGATGGTCCTGACCTGCTCCAGGTTGAGCTCCCGGGCGAGGACCACCACGTCGGCATACTGCGAGTAGAAGCGCAGGGCCTCGGTGTTGGAGATATTGAGCTGGGTGGAGATATGTACCTCCAGACCGATGCGGCGGGCATACTCTATAGTGGTGATGTCTGAGGCAATGACGGCCGTGACTCCCGCGGCCTTGGCGGCGTCGAGGGTGCTGTAGGCCTTGGGCACGTCCTCGTCGTAGAGAATAATGTTCAGGGCCAGGTAGGTCTTGACATCGTGCTCCGAGCAGTAGCGGACTATCTCCGGAAGGTCGGCCAGGGTAAAATTGTTCGCGCTGTGGGACCGCATGTTCAGGTCCTCCACCCCGAAATACACCGAATCGGCTCCGCCCTGCACCGCGGCGGTGAGGGCCTCGAAGCATCCGGCCGGGGCCATTATCTCGAGTCTGTGTCCCCTGCTCATTTGCGGCGGTAGGTTATCTGGGTGGCGAACTCCTCGAGCAGGGAGAGCTTCTGCGCCCCGAGGGACAGGGTCTCGACAGTCTCCATTGCCTTATGGAAATAGTGTTCTATGGCTTTCTCGGCATTGTCCTTGACTCCTATTTCAGTGAACAGCTGCTGAGCCGCCGCGATCTTCTCCGCCGCACGGTCCTCCCCCATCCGGAAGATCTCCCCGAAACGGGTCTTCTGCTCTCCGGACGCCAGACGGGCCGCCTCGACGTAGAGCCAGGTCTTCTTATTGTTCACGATGTCCCCGCCGATATTCTTTCCGAACACGGCCGGATCTCCGAAAGTATCCAGATAGTCGTCGGTAATCTGGAAGGCCAGACCTAGGTCGTAGCCGTACCGGTACAGAGCCTCTGCTGACTTCGCATCGGCACCGCCGAGAACAGCCCCTAACTTGGCCGAACCGGCTATCAGCGCCGATGTCTTCAGCCCTATCATCATGATGTAGTCGTCCATCGTCACCACCGGCATGGTCTCGTAGTTCATGTCGTACTGCTGTCCCTCGCAGACCTTCCGGGCTGTGTCGCTGAACACGGCCAGCACGGTCTGGAGCTTGTCGGCGGGAGCCTTGCACACGTACTCGTAGGCCTGTATCGACATCACGTCTCCGGAGAGAATCGCGATGTTCTCGTTCCACTTGCGGTAGACTGTCGGCTGCCCGCGGCGGATATCGGCCCGGTCCATGATGTCGTCATGAATCAGGGTAAACGTGTGGAACACCTCCAGTCCGAGAGCCGGATAGACCTGCTCTGACTCTATCTTGTCGGAAAACAGCGAGCAGGCCAGCAGGGCCAGACGCGGACGGATCCGCTTGCCCCCGATGGACATCATATATTCTATAGGTGTGTAGAGCTCAGCGGGCTCACCCTTCAGGTCGAGGGTGCATATCCCGTTGGAGACTATCTTGTCGATTTCAGCTAAACTGTACATGGTACTATGGATTTTCCTTTCGCACAAAGATAGTGAGAAACCGGGTGTAAAGGAAATTTATTTACTTTACCGAGGTGCTACAGTATATGTAGCCGTCAGGTAGACTTTGTCGCCTCAGTCAGGCGGAGTCTTCTCAACTATTTTTTGTCGGGCTGGAAACACCCTCAACAAACCATTGGAAATCAGATGTATCGATTTCAGACCTTACGCCGTAAGCCTTTTGAAAACGCTAAGCGCTTCGGCTCGAAAAACGAACATATTGTCAATCAGCGTTTTAACAAAATTGTTCGCTCCCCGACATTATTTCGTTAAGGAACATAACCT
>DHKFR23501__coassemble_901_pt1 | contig 24770 bp, 14 predicted proteins | sample DHKFR23501__metabat2_low_PE_038 | metagenome-assembled genome bin DHKFR23501
TATTCTCACCACCGTATTGACAAGAATGTTTTTCAGGGACGAGAAAATAAGCCGCATGGTCTATCTCGGCTCCGCAGTGGCCTTGGCCGGTGTGGCCCTGGTCGTTTTCGACGGAGCCACGAACCTGAGAATATCCCCTGCCGGAGACCTGCTCACCCTTGCCGCAGCCTTGTCATGGGGATTCTACAGCATATTTATCCGCAAGCTGGAGAACCGGTACGACACTCCGTTCATCACCCGGAAGGTGTTCTTCTACGGTCTGGTCACTATCCTGCCCACCTTTATATTCAACCGTCCTGACCCCGGACTTCTTTTCAGTTCAGGAGTGTCCGTCTGGCTCAACCTCCTGTTCCTTGCCGTCATGGCCTCCCTGGTCTGCTTCATGACATGGAATGTGGTGCTGAAGCACATAGGTGTGGTCAAATCTTCCAGTTATCTCTATCTCAATCCCGTAATCACCTGCATAACCTCTGCCATAGTCCTTGGGGAAAAAATAACCCCTGTCGCGGTGACAGGGGCTCTGTGCATTATGACCGGAGTCTGGCTCGCCGGGAGGCAGCCAGCTCGAGGACGAGAACAAGTGCGGCGCCGATGATCGTGAACGTGACGGCCAGGCCTATGTGACCTGAGAAAAGAGGCTCCAGATCAGGCTGGAACGGCATTACCGGACGGGACACCTCGCCTATCTGCAGCTGCCAGGGCCATACCTTGACCAGGGAACCTATCATGATGCCGGCCAGGGCAGAGATGGTGGTCACATGATATTTCTTCAGCAGCCAGGAGAGGAAGTGTGAGAAGGAAACGATGCCTATTGCGGCTCCTGCTACGAAGACTAGAATCAGTCCTATGTTCAGGTCCGTCAGGGCCTTGAGCATGTATTCGTATTTACCTAGAAGCAGGAGGATGAAGCTGCCGGAGATGCCTGGCAGAATCATGGCGCAGATGGCGATGGCTCCGCAGAGGAATATGAACCACAGCTGGTTCGGAGTCTCGGTGGGGGAGACAAGGCAGATGGCGGCTCCTGCGGCTGCTCCCAGGAGCACGGCTATGACATTTTTCAGCTTGGTCAGATCGATATCCTTGAGAATCAATATGGCGGATGCAATGATGAGGCCGAAGAAGAATGACCACAGCGGGATGGGCTCGTTGGCCATGAGGTACTGCATGAGCTTGGCCAGGGAGAAGAAACTGATGGCGATGCCGAGAATCAGGGAGATGAGGAACGTTCCGTTGATGTGTTTCCAGAACTGTCTGATTTTCCCTGTGAAAAGCAGCTTGAGGGCCTGTGTGTTGACGGATTTGATAGAGTTGAGCAGCTCCTCGTAGATGCCTGTCAGGAAGGCGATGGTACCGCCGGAGACTCCTGGGATTACGTCTGCCGCGCCCATGCCGATGCCTTTGAGGGTGATCATTGCGTAGGATGAAAATGTTCTCATTTTGCGTAAGTGTGTATTGATGTTAGATAATGAATAATGTCCTTTGCCAGTCTGTCTGCCGGGTAGTCCTGTCCGTCGCCTGTGACAGTCATGTCATATATTCCTGAAGGTCTGCCGGATGTGCCGATTCGAAAGGAGGCAGAGGCTTTCCTGAGCAGATAGTCGGCAGTAAAAAGCTCTTCTCTGCAGGTCAGGTCGATGAGGATGTCGAACGGCTGCCGCATGATTGCCGACATGGTGTCTTCCTGCGGGAGTCCGTACCAGTTGACATTCTCCCTGACGATCATGAGAATATCTGGAACAGATGTGAACGCCTCTGTGTCCTGCGGCTCCTTGCGCAGGTCCATGCAGACGGCAAGATGTTCTATGCTGTTCTTGGAAAATATCTTGTGCAGGTAGTTAACTGCCTCTGCGGCACCTGGTTCCGCGGCATTCACCACATACGCTATGCGCCGGGCGGAGGAAAGAGGAATGTATCTGCCCCTGTGGGAGCATACGGTCTTTCTCAGTACCCGCTTCTGTACCATCCGTGTTACAAAGCAATTAATCATCCGCCAAAGATAGCAATAAAGATTAAAATGATATATTTTTGCTTTCAGTATTAACCGAAGTTTGTATGGGTACAGTAAATATAGGAATATTCGGGAGGAGAAATACCGGCAAGTCCTCCTTGATAAACGCAGTGGCCGGACAGGATGTGGCGATAGTTTCCGACAGGCCCGGGACGACGACGGATCCGGTGCACAAGCGGATGGAGATATACGGTATAGGACCCTGCGTGTTTATCGACACCGCAGGCATCGATGACAGCGGTGAGCTGGGCGGAAAGCGGGTGGCCCGTACGGTGGAGGCAGTGAGCCGCATAGATGTGGCGCTGCTGGTTTTTACCGGCGGGGATTTTGGGGAAGAGGAGGAGAGAATGATGGAGCAGTTCGCCAGGTTCAGTCTCCCGGTGGTCCTGGTTCACGGCAAGTCGGATCTGTCGCCGTTGGACCCGGAACTTGGCGAGCGGCTCAGGATGAAATATCCTGGCGTACAGTGTCTGGAGTTTTCGGCAGTGGCCGCAGCCGGGGCACTGGAAGGGATGGTGCAGAGGATAGCTGACGCAGTGAAGGCTTGCACAGAATCCTCGATGATGTCGGAGAGGCCGATGTTTGAGGGGCTGGTATCCTGCGGTCAGCGGGTGCTTCTTGTCTGTCCGATTGACGGTGGAGCTCCTACCGGCAGACTTATTCTGCCTCAAGTCAATGCAATACGCTCTCTTCTGGATGTCGGGGCGGTGGTGACTGTGGTGCAGCCCTCTGCTCTCAAGGACCTGTTCCCTGACGGAGAGGAAACGACGGGTTTCGACCTTGTGGTGACGGACAGCCAGGCTTTCTCGGAGGTGGCCGCTGCAGTGCCGGAATATGTGCCCCTGACCAGTTTCAGCATGCTTCTTGCCCGAAGCAAGGGATGCTTCGCGCAATATTGTGAAGGTACTCCCGTGCTGGACAGTCTCAAGGACGGGGACAAGGTGCTCATTCTCGAGTCATGCTCTCATCATGCATCCTGTGACGATATAGGCCGGGTGAAGATTCCGGCCATGATGCGCAAGTATACTGGCAGGAGGCTGAGTTTCGAGGTGGTGGGAGGACTGGACAGCATCCCCGGGCGGATTACGGATTATGCGTTGGTGCTGCAGTGCGGCGGATGCATGATTTCCCGCAGGCAGCTCTATTCCAGGCTGCTGCCCGCGATAGAGAGCGGCGTACCGGTATCTAACTATGGAATGGCCATATCCTATATGAAAGGTATCTATGAAAGGGCCCTTAGGCCGCTGCTGAAATGAATCTGGATCGTAAAACTCTGATTTCATGGCTTGAGGAGACGGATCAGGACCGTCTCCAGACGCTCTATGACGAGGCGTACCGTGTAAAGCTGTCCACAGTAGGAGACAAGGTCTATCTCCGCGGTCTGGTGGAGATATCGAATATTTGCCGCAAGAACTGTCTGTACTGCGGTATCAGGCGGGATAACCGCGCTGCAGGACGGTATATGATATCATCGGAAGACGTCCTGCAGGCTGCAGACTTCGCTTTCAGGGAGGGATATGCATCAATGGTGATTCAAGGGGGAGAGCGTCAGGACAGGGCATTCATAGACATGATAACATCGTTGCTGAAAGAGATAAAGCGGCGTTACCCCCTGGGTATCACCCTCTCGCTCGGTGAGCAGCCTCAGGAGGTTTACAGGGAATGGCTAGATGCCGGGGCACACCGTTATCTGCTGCGGATCGAGGCGTCGGGAAGGGATCTGTACGGGAAAATACATCCGTCGGACGCAGACCACAGCTATGATGTCAGGGTGCGGGCATTGAGGGATCTCCGTTCGTGCGGCTATCAGGTAGGGACAGGAGTAATGATCGGCCTTCCCTTTCAGAGTGCCGCGGATCTGGCAGATGACCTGATGTTCTTTAAGGACATGGACATAGATATGTGCGGTATGGGACCATATCTGGAACACTCCATGACGCCTCTGTATCAGTACCGCCGGCTTCTTGTTCCGCAGGAGAGGAGACTTCAGTTATCGGTGACGATGGTGGCGCTCCTTCGTCTGTTGATGCCTGATATCAATATTGCGGCAACTACTGCCATGCAGGCCATAGATCCGTACGGCAGGGAAAAGGCAATAATGGCAGGAGCTAACGTACTTATGCCCAATCTGACTCTTTCTGAGGTGAGGGAAGAATATCAGATTTACCAGAACAAGCCGGGAGTGGGGGAGGATGCCGCGGTCTCGTCTTCCAGAACCGAGCGGAGACTGGCGGAGATGAATATCCCGATAGGTTACGGAGAGTGGGGTGACTCCAGGCATTACGGCAAAAAAACAGGGAGAACGCCATAAGGTATTCTCCCTGTCCTGTTATTGTTGGGCCGAAGTCCTATTTCTCTCCGTTCTTGATGGCTGCCTGCGCCGCTGCGAGACGGGCGATGGGAACTCTGAAAGGCGAGCAGGAAACGTAGTTCATGCCGATCTTGTGGCAGAATTCCACTGAAGCGGGGTCTCCGCCGTGCTCTCCGCAGATACCTACCTTGAGGTTGGGGTTGGTGCTGCGGCCGCCATGTACACCTATTTCGAGAAGTTTGCCGACAGACTCCACGTCGATGGTCTGGAACGGATCCGCATCGAGGAGCTTGTTCTCCAGATAGTCGCCCATGAAGGCTCCGATGTCATCGCGGGAGAATCCGAAGGTCATCTGGGTCAGGTCGTTGGTTCCGAATGAGAAGAACTGGGCGGTCTTAGCCATGAAGTTGGCCAGCAGGGCTGCCCTGGGTATCTCGATCATGGTACCGTAGAGATAGTTGATGGTCACGCCTGTAGCTTTCTCCACCTCGTCGTGTACGCGGTCGCAGATCTTCTTCTCGAAGTCCAGCTCGCGTACGATGATGGTTACGGGTATCATGATTTCGGGTCTGGGGTTGAGGCCCTCCTTGATGAGCTCGGCAGTGGCCTCGAAGATGGCACGGAACTGGGTCTCGCTGATCTCGGGGTAGGTGATGCCCAGACGCACTCCGCGGTGTCCCATCATGGGATTGACCTCGTGCAGGCTCTCTCCGCGCTTCTGTATGTCGCTGACTGATACTCCAAGCTCCTTGGCCAGCTCAGCCTCCTTGTCGGGAGTCTGGGGAACGAATTCATGGAGAGGGGGATCGAGCAGACGGAAAGTTACCGGCTTGCCGTCCATTACCTTCATGGTGGCCTTGACTGCCTGCTTGATGTAAGGCTCGAGTTCTGCCAGTGCGGCTATTCTCTCTTCTTCGGTAGTGGAGAGAATCATCTTGCGCAGCTTGGACAGAGGCTCCTCGGAGTTGGCTCCGTAGAACATGTGCTCGATCCTGAAGAGGCCGATGCCCTCGGCTCCGAAGGAAAGGGCGCGGGCTGCGTCCTCGGGAGTGTCGGCGTTGGTGCGCACACCGAGCCGGCGGTATTTGTCTACGAGGGTCATGTATTCTACGAAACGGGGATTCTCCGATGCGTCCATGGTCTCCACAGCTACGTCGTAAACGAAGCCCTTGGATCCGTTGAGCGAGAATACATCTCCTTCACGGTAGGTCTTGCCGTTGATGGTGAGTGTCTTGGCCTCGAGGTCAATATGCAGGGCATCGCAGCCTACGATGCAGCACTTGCCCCATCCGCGGGCTACCAGAGCCGCATGCGAGGTCATACCTCCGCGGGCTGTGAGCAGACCGTCGGCGGCACGCATGCCCTCCACGTCCTCGGGATTGGTCTCCTCACGGACGAGAATCACTTTCTCCTTGCGCTCTGCAGCGGCTACGGCATCCTCGGCTGTGAAGACGATTTTACCGACCGAGCCGCCGGGACCTGCGGGCAGACCCTGGGCGATGACGGTGGCCTTCTTCTCTGCAGCGGGGTTCAGGATAGGGTGGAGGAGCTCGTCGAGCTGGGCGGGGGCCACTCTCATGACGGCTGTCTTTTCATCGATAAGTCCCTCATGGAGCATGTCCATGGCCATATTGAGGGCTGCCAGACCTGTCCTCTTGCCGACACGGCACTGGAGCATCCAGAGCTTGCCGTCCTGGATGGTGAACTCGATGTCCTGCATGTCGTGGAAGTGGTTCTCGAGATGATTCTGTATCTCGTCCAGTTCCTTGTAAACATCAGGCATGGCTGTCTCAAGGGATGCCAGATGGCGGTTGTGCTCGTTCTTGGTGGCCTCATTCAGGGGGTTGGGGGTGCGGATACCGGCTACGACATCCTCGCCCTGGGCGTTGATGAGCCACTCTCCGTAGAACTTGTTCTCACCTGTAGCGGGGTTACGGGAGAAGGCCACGCCTGTAGCGGAGTTGTCTCCCATGTTGCCGAATACCATGGCCTGTACGTTCACGGCTGTTCCCCAGTCATCGGGTATGCCCTCGATGCGGCGGTAGGCGATGGCACGCTTGCCGTTCCAGGATTTGAACACGGCTCCGATACCGCCCCAGAGCTGCTCGTATGCGTTGTCGGGGAACTCTTTTCCAAGTACCTGTTTTACACGTACCTTAAAGTCGGCGCAGAGCTGCTTGAGGTCTTCCTCGGTCAGGTCTGTGTCGCTCTTGTAGCCTTTTTTGGCCTTCAGGTCGCCCAGCATCCTGTCGAGCTGGACCCTGATGCCCTGACCCTCTGCGGGCTCGATGCCCTCGGCCTTTTCCATTACCACGTCCGAGTACATCATGATCAGACGGCGGTATGCGTCGTAGACGAATCGGGGATTGCCGGTCTTGGCGATCATACCGGGTATGGTCGCGGAGCAAAGACCTATGTTGAGTACGGTCTCCATCATGCCGGGCATGGATGAGCGTGCGCCGGAGCGGCAGGATACGAGGAGAGGATTGTCCTTGTCCCCGAACTTGCGGCCCATCATGCTTTCTGCGCGTGAGAGAGCGTCATTGACTTCCTTTTCGAGTTCTGCGGGATACTTGCATCCCAGATTGTAATACTCCGTGCAGCATTCGGTGGTGATGGTGAATCCCGCGGGTACGGGCATTCCGAGCGTGCACATTTCGGCGAGGTTCGCGCCTTTACCGCCCAAGAGGTTTCTCATAGAACCGTTTCCTTCGGCCTCTTTTCCTCCAAAGAAATAAACTCTTTTGTTTGACATAGATATAAAAAATAAAATATTGGTTTGAGTCAAAGACCGTAAACTATTAAGTCGCAAAAATAACGATTTTTCACAAATTCCCTATCAGACAGTTAAAAATATTTAGGAGGATGAATATTGTATCTGTCATCAGGCTGTTATAAGATTTGTAGAAGTACGCGCCTACGGCGCTATCCCTCCCACCGTGAGTATCAGCTCGTTACTTCGTAACTCGATGATACTCAGGGCGGGTCCCTCCCGCTAACAGGCCGCGGGTGGCATGCTTCTACAAATCTTATAACAGCCTGAGGACCAATAGATGTGTGCCATAATTCCGGCCGTTCTGGCAAGAATTACAGCAATTTGCCGGCAAGCTCCGAGAGTTGGCTGCGCTCGCCCCGCACCATATTGATGTGTGCGAAGACACTCTGGCCGAAGAACTTGTCGCAAAGGTGGGTAAGGCCGTTGGAGTAGAAGTCCAGATAGGGCTGGTCTATCTGGTAGATGTCTCCGGTGAAGACTATCTTAGTGCCTTCTCCGGCACGGGTGATGATGGTCTTGACCTCGTGCGGAGTGAGGTTCTGGGACTCGTCCACGATGAAGAAGACGTTGCCGAGGCTGCGGCCGCGGATATAGGCCAGAGGGTTGATTATCAGTTTCTCGCGACGGAGCATATCCTCGATCTTGGCGACTTCCTTACTGGTGGACGAGAAGCAGCTCTTGATGACGTCCAGGTTGTCGAACAGGGGCAGCATGTAAGGGCCTATCTTGTCGTTCACCGAGCCGGGCAGGAAGCCGAGTTCCTGGTTCTTGAGCGGGATAACGGGGCGGGAGAGGAGTATCTGCCCGTAGTTGCCGGACTGCGCAAGGGCTCCGGCCAGGGCTATGAGGGTCTTTCCGGTACCGGCCCTGCCTGTGAGGGCTATCAGCTTGATGTCCGGATTCATGACCGCGTCCATAGCTAAGGTCTGCTCGTCGTTGCGGGGAGTGATGCCGTAGGCGGTCTGCGGCCGTACTCTGACGATGGTCTTGTCCCGGTCGTCGTAGCGGGCCAGGGTAAGGCTTTTGGAACTGTCGTATATCTTGTAGTACTGGTTGGGCGCCGGTCTGCGGCGGATGCCGACCTGGGCGAAGGGGACTCCTTCCGGCGATTCATTTATCTTCCGGATGAAATCATCCTTCATGTTGCGGACCGTGAGCACCTCCTTCTCGGTCTTGACGACCCGTTCCTCCTGCACCTTGTCGGAGAGATAGTCCTGGGCCATGAGGCCGAGAGCCTTGGCCTTGAGCCTCATGTTCAGGTCCTTGGTCACCAGGATTACCTTGCGGTCGGGATTGTTGTCCCTGAGCCAGACGGCGGTGGCGATGATACGGTGGTCGGGGATGTCGTCGATGAGCGAGTCGCGTATCTGGCCTGTATAGCCGTGGCCCATCTCTATCTTGATGTGGCCGCGGTCCTTGCCGAGGCTGATGCCCCGGTCGAAGAGGGTGTTGTCCGATATTTTGTCCAGGGCGCGTACGAAGGCCCTGGCGTTGAACCCGAGGTTGTCGTCCCCCTTCTTGAACTTGTCCAGTTCCTCGATGACACTCACCGGGATGTAGATGTCATTGTCCTGGAAGTTGAAGATGCACCTGCTGTCGTGGAGGATCACATTGGTGTCCAGCACGAAGAGTTTCGGGGGGCGGGGAGGGTGGCTGTCCAGCCCGCGGAACCGGTTCTCCATCTGTCTTATAGTCTTTCGAGCCATATTCTGCCGTTTATGAACATTTCGAGCCAGGGGGTGACCTCATCGCCTTTTCGGTCAGGATAATATGCCCAGTTCCAGGGTCTTAGGCAGCGCTCGGGGTGGGGCATCATGGCCAGGTGGCGGCCGTCGGGGGAGCATACTCCGGCCACTGCGGCGGGGGAGCCGTTGGGGTTGCCGGGATAGGCGTCGTAGTTGTATCTCAGGGCGATGTTGTATTCCTCCAGAGGTCTGGGGAAGGAGAAGCGGCCCTCTCCGTGAGCCACCCAGATGCCGAGCCTGGAGCCCTGCAGGGAGGACAGGAGGATGGAGGGCGAGTTCTCGATATGTACGCCTACGAAGGAGGATTCGAATTTGTGCGAGGTGTTGTGCTTCATCTTGGGCGAGAGTTCCTTGTGCTCGGGAGTGATCAGGCCCATCTCGGCCATCAGCTGACAGCCGTTGCAGATTCCGAGGCTGAGGGTGTCCTTTCGGGCGTAGAAGCGCTCGATGGCGGTGCGGGCCTTCTCGTTGTAGAGCAGGGCGGCGGCCCATCCCTTGGCCGATCCGAGGGTGTCGGCGTTGGAGAAACCGCCCACGAAGACTATCATCTGTACGTCCTCGAGGGTCTCGCGTCCCGATACGAGGTCGGTCACGTGCACGTCCTTGACTGCAAATCCGGCCATGTACAGGGCCCATGCCATCTCGCGGTCGCCGTTGGAGCCGGTCTCACGGATGATGGCGGCCTTGATGCGGCGCTCGGCGGGAGTGGTGTAGTGTCCGTCGAAGTGCTTGGGGAAGGCAAATTCCAGGGGCTGGCGGCCGTAGTTGGCATAACGCTCGGCGGCAAGTTCCTTGGGAGTCTGGAGGCTGTCCAGCAGCCATGAGGTGCGGTACCAGCTTTCGCGCATGGCGTCGATGTCCAGGGACAATGTCCTGCTGTCGGAGCCGTAGACCACTTTCAGGGTACGTCCCTTCTGTACGGGACGGCCGATGGTCCAGGCCTTGACGGGGCCGAGGTTGCGGAGGAATTCGTCCATGCCGGCATTCTTCACTTGAAGTACGACTCCCGGCACCTCGGAGAGGAGGAGGTCGGAGGATTCCAGGGCGCTGAGGTCGATGTCGGCGCCTCCCTCCATATTGGAGAAGCACATCTCTAAGAGGGTGGTTATAAGACCTCCGGCGGAGATGTCGTGTCCGGCTATGACGGGGTTGCTCATGGAGTTGAACATGGCGTCCTGGAGGCGGTTGAAGCAGGTCTTGAAATATTCGGGGTCGGTGATGTCGGGAGCTCCTGCGCCCACCTGTCCTATGGTGGAGGCGTAGGCGGAGCCTCCCAGGGGGAAGCAGGCATCACCTTTATCTATGTGTACGAACGGAATGTAGAGCAGGGTGGTGTCCTCCTCGCGGGACATGACGGGATGCAGGGTGGCGGCCACGTCCTTGCTCTGGCCGGTGGCGGAGATAATCAGGGTTCCGGGCGAGAGGACTTTCTCTCCGTCGGGATATTTCTGGGTCATGGACATGGAATCCTTGCCGGTAGGGATGTTGACGCCAATGGCGATGGCAAAGTCGCTGGCTCCCTTGACGGCGCGGTAGAGGCGGGCGTCCTCGCCCTCGTTGCGGCATGGCCACATCCAGTTGGCGCTGAGGGAGATGCCGTAGATATTGTCGCGGATGGGAGTCCAGATGATGTTGGTCAGGGCCTCGGCTATGGCCAGGCGGGAACCTGCGGCCGGGTCGATCATGGCGGCGGCGGGAGCATGTCCGATGGATACGGCGATGCCCTCGGGGTCGTCGTAGCCGATGGCGGTGACTCCCAGGTCATTGAGCGGCAGCTGAAGCTCACCGCAGCACTGCTGGCAGGCTATGAGTCCTGTGACTGAGCGGTCCACCTTGTTGGTCAGCCAGTCCTTGCAGGCCACAGACTCGAGCATCAGCACCTTGCGGATGGCCTCGGTGAGGGCTTCGGGAGACATTCCGGCGGGAGTCTGCCTGAGCGGGGCGAAGCCTCCGTGACCGTCGGCGCCTCCTTTGGGAGAGGAGCCGTGCATCACGGTCTTGGGAGTAGAACCGAACATATCGTTGAGCTCCAGGTCGATGGGGGCATTCCCGGTCTTGCTGTCGCGGAGGGTGAAATTGCCCTTGCCGCTGACCTCGCCTATGACGTAGAACGGTGCTCTTTCCCTTTCAGCTATCCTGCGCAGCTCTTCGGTGTCGGATTTCTTCATCACCAGTCCCATGCGCTCCTGGCTCTCATTGCCGATGATTTCCTTGTCCGAGAGGGTGGGGTCGCCTACGGGCAGCCTGGAGATGTCGATGTCGCCGCCGACTTCCTCTACCAGCTCGGAGAGGCAGTTCAGGTGTCCGCCGGCGCCGTGGTCGTGTATCGAGATGATGGAGTTGTGGTCCTTCTCGGCCACCGCGCGGATGGCGTTGTAGACCCTCTTTTGCATTTCGGGGTTGGCCCTCTGTATGGCGTTGAGCTCTATGGAATTGGCATATTCTCCTGTGGCGACGGAGGATACAGCTCCTCCGCCCATGCCGATGCGGTAGTTGTCACCTCCCATGAGGATGATGTCGTCTCCCTTCGAGGGACGGTCCTTGGCGGCGTCGGCCTTCTTGGCGTAGCCCACTCCTCCGGCGAGCATCACGACCTTGTCATAGCCGTACTTGCGCTCGGAGCCGTCGGGATCCTGCTCGGTGTGCTCTAGGGTCTGGAGGGAGCCGCAGATGAGGGGCTGGCCGAACTTGTTGCCGAAGTCGGAGGCTCCGTTGGAGGCCTTGATGAGAATCTCCGCGGGGGTCTGGTACAACCACTTGCGGGGAGGACGGGCCTCCCATTCGCGGCCGCTGTCGATGCGGGGGTAGGAGGTCATGTAGACGGCGGTGCCGGCGATGGGGAAGGAGCCCTTGCCGCCTCCGATACGGTCGCGTATCTCTCCGCCGCTACCGGTGGCCGCCCCGTTGAACGGCTCAACGGTGGTGGGGAAGTTGTGGGTCTCGGCCTTCAGCGAGATGACGGTCTTGACCTCCTCTTCCTTGAAGAAGCTGGGCTTGGCGGCCGCAGCGGGGTGGAAGAGCCTGAGCTTGGGGCCTTCGATGAAGGCGCAGTTGTCCTTGTATGCGGAGACGATGCGGCCGGGATTGACCGCCGAGGTCTTCTTTATCAGCTTGAAGAGGGAGCTTTCCATCTCCACTCCGTCGATGACGAAGGTGCCGTTGAATATCTTGTGGCGGCAGTGTTCCGAATTGACCTGGGAGAATCCGAATACCTCGCTGTCGGTCAGAGGTCTGCCGAGCTTGGCGGAGAGGTCCTTGAGATACTGAATCTCGTCCTCGGAGAGAGCCAGACCCTCTTCCTTGTTATATGCTTCGAAATCAGTGATGTGGCGGATGGGCTCGGGCTGACGGTCGATGACGAAGATGTCGCCGTCCAGTCCGTGGTATATCCTCTGTAGCATCTTGTCGTGGGGTATCTCGGTGTCGGAGGCGTAGCGGCCCTCGGGCACAGGGAAGAACTCCTCGATTCTGGCGATGCCGGTAATGTTCATGTTCTGAGTGATTTCCACTGCTGCGGTGCTCCAGGGCGTAATCATCTCGCGCCTGGGGCCGATGAATGTGCCGGTCACTGACGGGTCCTGTAGGAGCTCCGCGCCGGAGAAAAGCCATTTGAGGGTGTCCGCTGTTTCAGCAGAAAATGCTGTCTTAGAGTCGACTGCTATGATTTGCCCCTCGGGGGAGCGGAAAAAGTATACCATGATATTCTAGAATTTGGGGTTCAAAAATAGAGATTATTTTGCTAATTCTTGAGAATATTTCCCATTTTTGCGCTCAAAATTTTTAAAAATTACCGATGACCGACCCAAGTCTACAGAACCGGTACCGGGAATGTGTCCGGATGCTCTACAGCATAGCCCCCTCGTTTCAGCGGGTAGGGGTTTCGGGATATCATCCCGGCCTGGAATGTATGACTGATTTCGTCCGCTTCCTCGGAAATCCCCACAAGTCACTGCGGACCATACACATAGCCGGTACCAACGGCAAGGGATCCGTGGCCCACATGCTGGCTTCAGCCCTGGCTTTCAGGTATCCCGGAAGCAGGGTGGGGCTGTACACCTCGCCGCATCTGGTGGATTTCAGGGAAAGAATACGGGTCGTCAGTTCTGAGAAGGGACTCGACAGACGTCACAACAGGGAGATAGGGCAGGAGGACGTGGTGGATTTCATGTCCCGCTGCAGGAGATTTATCGAGGAGCGCGAGCCCTCGTTCTTCGAGATTACCACAGCCATGGCCTTCGACTTTTTTGCCCGTGAAAGGGTGGATATTGCCGTTATCGAGACGGGGCTGGGGGGAAGGCTGGACTCGACCAACATCATCGTGCCGGAGCTCAGCATTATCACCTCCATCGGTCTGGACCACAAGGATATCCTCGGAGATACAATAGAGAAGATCGCCCGCGAGAAGGCCGGAATCATAAAGCCCGGAGTGCCGGTGGTCATCGGAGAGCTGCCCCCTGAGGCGGAGGCAGTGGCCGCGGAAACCGCTTCTTCACTCGGAGCCAGGCTGTACCGCTCCGGTGAACTGTGCGGGGAAGAAACGGATCCGCAGTATATTGCCTCCCGGGCGGACCTGCGCTCTTCCTGTCAGGTACGGAATATCAGGACTGTGATGACCGCTCTTCATGTATTGGGAGTATGGGACGCCGCTTCCACGGAGATTGTGCTCTACGCTCTGGAGCATGCAGCGGCAGTCAGCGGTCTCCGGGGCAGGTGGGAGAGGCTTTCTATGAACCCTGAGGTGATATGCGACATAGGGCACAATGTCCAGGCTCTGTCGGAGACAATGCGGCAGCTGGAGGCCGAGGCCGCCGGCAGACATATAATAATGGTGTACGGTATGGCCGGGGACAAGGATGTGGAGGCGGTCCGTGGACTTCTGCCTCTCGAGGCTAAGTACATCTTCACTCAGGCTCAGGGCAGCAGGGCCATGCCGGCCGGTAAGCTGAGGGAACTGGTGGATGCTTCCCGCAGGGAGAGGGGCAAGGCGGATGCAGGTGCTGTGGATTCCGTTGCGGTAGAGAGCGTGGAGGAGGCTGTGGATATGGCAATGAGGGAGGCGGGCACTTCTGACATAGTGTTCATAGGGGGAAGCAGTTATGTGGTGGCGGAGGCAATGGCGCGTTTTTTGCGGAAATCGGATGCTCCGCTGCAGAACAGTCTTGAAACAAAATAGTTATAAGTATAAAACTAAAAAGTTAAAAACGATATGAATCTTGCAGTTATATTGGTTGTGGTCTTTGTCCTGGCATACGTGCTTATAGCCATGGAGAACAGGATCAACATCAATAAATCATCCGTTGCGCTCCTCCTCTGCTGCCTGATGTGGAGCCTTCTCAGCCTCTTCTCGACATCCATCGACCCGTCCCTGGACCATGCCAGGATATCCTCGGACCTGCTGGGTGCATTAGGCAGCACTTGTGAGATACTGGTCTTCCTTATCGGTGCCATGACCATCGTGGACATCATCGATACCCACGGCGGTTTCGAAGTCATCACCAAGCATATCACTACCCGGAAGAAGACCCGTCTGCTGTGGCTGCTGGCCACCATCACTTTCCTGATGTCCTCCGTGCTGGACAACATGACCACGACTATCGTCATGGTGATGCTCCTGCGGAGAATGATTACCAACTATAAGGAACGCTGGCTCTTCGCTTCCATCATCGTTATAGCCGCCAACTGCGGCGGTGCCTGGTCGCCTATCGGAGACGTGTCGACTATCCTGCTGTGGATGAAGGGCAATGTGACCTCGCTCGATCTGATGAAGTCCCTTATCGTTCCCTGTCTCATCTGCCTGTATATCCCGGTGGCCGTCGCCACCAGGTTCCTGAAAGGTGTGATAGTGGAACAGCAGACCAACGAGGAGGCGGCTTTCAGACCTGCTTTCATCTCCGGACGCGAGAGCCGCACTATCTTGATACTGGGTGTGGTACTTCTGATTTTAGTCCCTGTCTTCAAGAGTGTTGTGGGACTTCCTCCATATGTGGGCGTGATGTTCGCGTTGGCCATTATGTGGATATATACCGATATGATGTACAAGAAGAAGAAAGAGGTCGCCGAGTCGCTGAAGAACAGGGTGTCCAAGATCATCAAGCAGCTCGATATGCCTACGGTGCTCTACCTTCTCGGTATCCTGATGTCCGTATCCGCTCTCGGTACTGCCGGTGTGCTCAGCACCATGGCCGAGGGACTCAATGAGGGTGTCCACAACGCATATGCCATCAGCACCATCATCGGTCTGCTCTCATCCGTGGTCGACAACTCGGCTCTCGTGGCGGCCAGCATGGGTATGTTCCCCATTCCCGACGCCGCTGCCTTAGCTGCATCCGCTGACCCCGCCTATCTCTCCAATTTCCTCGTGGACGGAACGTTCTGGCACATGCTTGCATACTGCGCCGGTACCGGCGGAAGCATCATTATCATCGGCTCCTCCGCAGGTGTCGTGGCTATGGGCCTCGAGAACATCAATATCATCTGGTATTTCAAGCACGTCAGCCTGCTCGCCCTTCTCGGCTACTTCGCCGGCATTGCGGTCTATATCCTGCAGCAATTCTTAGTTTCGCTGGTATAGACACCGGTGCTTTCCTATTGCTGCTTGAAGTTCAGGGCCTGCATGAAGCGCTTCACGACTTCTGGGCGGCCGGTGTGCTTGCCGGTGTCCTCGCTGAGCTTGCAGGTGTCGTTGTAGAAGGACCAGGACTCGGTAATCTTGGCGGCGATGAGCTTGATGACGATGTTCATGGGGCGGACACCGTCGAAGTCATTGGTGAAGTGGGTGCCGATGCCGAACGACGGCTGGCAGTAGTCCGTGGCGTAACTCTGGATTTCGAGGGCGTGGTCTACGTCCAGGGCATTGCTGAATATCACCTGCTTGGTGCGGGGATCGATGCCGAGGGAGCGGTATTTGTCCACGATGCGCATGAGCTGCTCGCGGTTGTCCCCGCTGTCCACTCTCAACCCCTTGAACAGGTTGGCGAAGTCCTCCGAAAAGTTCAGGCTGAAAATATCCCAGCCGAAGCTGTCGTAGAGGAAGGTGCCGAGGGCTCCCCGGAAAGTGTTCCTCCAGCAGTCCATGGCTATGTGGTTGGCCATCTGAGGGCCGTACATGCCGCCGATGGCGCATATGAATTCGTGGGCCATGGTACCGACCGGTATGAGGTCGTATTTCATAGCTAAGTAGACATTGCTAGTGCCTACGAAGCGCCCGGGCCACTGACGGCTTCCCGCGCAGTCCTTCATTGCCCTGACTACCGTGTCCTCAGCCTCGAATGAGGCCCTGCGGCGGGTACCGAAGTCACTGTATACGCAGCCTGCCCCCAGGAGCCGCTCCGCCTTGCGGTATGTCTTGTCATAATATGCGCTGTAGTCGAATTTGCGGCACTCTCCGGTGAAGATGTAGAAGAGTTCAGATATGATAGCCAGAATCTTCACTTCCAGCAGGATGGTGTCGGCCCAGCTGCCTTCGATATCTATCTCGAGGTGTCCGGCCTCATCCTGCCTCACCTGCACCCACCGGCGGTCGAAACGGTAGCCCTTCAGATAGTTGTAGAACCATCCCGGGATGTAGCTGCACCTGCGCTTCATGAAGTCTATTTCCTCCTGAGTGATGACGACATCCTCCAGGGCGGCAATCTGTCTGGAAAGCTCGTCTGCGAAGCCGGCAGGGTAGACAGTGTCGTCCCGGTCTGTGAATGAATATTTTACCTGGGCTCTGGGGAAATTGTCAATGACCGCGCAGCACATCGTGAACTTGTACAGGTCATCGTCGGTGAAGTGGGTTATTATCTGTCTCATAGCGCTGTTTTTCACACTTTGGAGAACAAAGATACGATGATTTATCCAAGTTTGGTTATCTTTGCCGCCTCAAGATTCGACAGATATGAAAAAATGGCTCAGACAATTCACATCTGAGGACTGGATTATCGTCATCGCCGGGGCCGTCATCCTCGCCCTCGCGGCCGCATTCCCCTCCTCGATGCCGCAAATGCCCAAGACCATAGGCACCGCCGACAGCTGGCTCTCAGCCCTGTACATGTTCGTGTTCATCCTGATTCTCACATACGCGACCTCCGCAGCCCTGCGCCGTCCGCTCAGGGGGATATTCCTTTCACTGCTGGTGATATTCCTCCTGACTTTCGGAGCGCAGTTGCTGGCCGCCGTGCCGTTCTTCAAAGAACTGGGACTGGAACCGGTATTTTTCTCGGTCATCCTCGGCCTGCTGATAAGCAATACCATAGGCGTGCCGCAGTGGATGAAGGCCGCCATACAGAGCGAGTTCTATATAAAGATAGGTATCATCTGCCTCGGTTCCACCATTCTGTTCAAGGAAGTCCTCGAGTCGGGGGCATACGGGCTGGCCCAGTCGCTGATAGTGGTCTTCACGGTGTGGTACTTCGCATTCTGGCTCTGCCGGAGGATGAAGATAGATCCCGAGATGGGGACAATGCTCTCCTCGGCTGTGTCCATCTGCGGCGTGTCGGCGGCCATAGCCACCTGCGGGGTCATCAAGGGGGACAATAAGAAGCTCTCATACGTTATCTCGCTGGTGCTGATTATCGCTATTCCGATGATGTACCTGCTGCCCTGGCTCTCGAGGGTGATGGGGCTCAATGAAGAAGTGGCGGGAGCGTGGCTTGGCGGTACAATCGACACCACCGGGGCCGTAGCTGCCTCCGGAACGCTGATAGGAGAGACCGCGGCCAAAACCGCCGTTATCGTCAAGTCCTCGCAGAATGTTCTGCTCGGAGTCGCAGCCTTCATTATCTCCCTGCTGTGGTCCTACCGGGGCACGCCCTCCGGCCAGCAGGAAAAGGTCACGGCCAAGGTCATCTGGGACCGTTTCCCCAAGTTCGTGGTAGGCTTCATACTGGCGTCCATAGTATTCAGCTTCTGCATGGACGAGGCCACAGCCAGGACCGTAGGAACAGTCACCAAAGGCTTCCAGAATACCCTCTTCAGCATAGCCTTCGTATGCATCGGGCTTGAAACCCGCTTCAAGGATATCTTCGGCAAGGAGAACCGCCGTCCCCTCTATGCCTTCCTTATCGCCCAGGGCTTCAACATCGTCGTAACCCTCCTGGTAGCCCTTCTGATGTTCGGCCTCCTGAAGCCCATGCTTTAGGAGGCCTGCCTCTAAGGCAGGCCTAAGGATAAAATGAAAGAAGCAGTCACATCTCTGTAACTGCTTCTTTTTCAGTGGGAGCAGAGGGAGTCGAACCCCCGACCCTCTGCTTGTAAGGCAGACGCTCTAAACCAACTGAGCTATGCTCCCTTTGCCTTAGCGGGTGCAAATATAGAGCATTTTTTTCATTCACCAAAAAAAAGTTGAAAAATTTTTCAAAAACATCCGTATCCCTCTGTTTCACTAGATTTCCACCGCACTGGGGTCGTCCCGTTGAACCCCGTTCGCACAATCCTCAAATCAACTCGACCGGCACGTGGGATGCGGATGCAGTAGCAAAGGTAAGTCTCATGATATTAATAACAAAACCAGTTTTGTATAAAACCTGCCCTGAAAATATTTTATAAAAAAATGAAATTTTATAAAAACAGCCCGGATGCCGGTTACAATAGTCTGTGCCAATTTGTCAGGGCACAACGGCTGGTATGCCTTTTGCGTACGTCGGCATACAGAAAATATTCAAATATAAAAACATATGACACAACAAAAAGGTAAGATAGGGGTAACGACTGAGAACATTTTCCCCGTTATCAAGAAATTTCTCTATTCCGATCACGAGATTTTCCTGCGTGAGATAGTAGCCAATGCGGTGGATGCCACACAAAAGGTGAAAGCCCTGGCGGGCACAGGTGAACTGAAGGGAGAACTGGGAGACCTGACTGTACATGTCTGCGCAGACGATAAGAAGAATACCCTGACCATCACGGACCGCGGTATAGGAATGACGGCCGAGGAGGTGGACAAGTTCATTAACCAGATAGCATTTTCCGGTGCCGGAGAGTTTCTCGAAAAGTATAAGGATGCGGCAGGCAATATCATAGGCCATTTCGGTCTGGGCTTTTACTCGGCTTTCATGGTGTCCAGAAAGGTGGTCATAGACTCCCTTTCATGGAAGGAGGGAGCGAAGCCTGTGAGATGGGAGTGTGAGGGCAATCCTGAGTTCGCAATGTCGGAAGGCAGCCGTACAGACCGCGGAACGGAGATAACCCTGTATCTGGACGATGACTCCAAGGAGTTCGCAGGAGCATCGAAAGTGGAGGAATTGCTGAAGAAGTACTGTCGTTTCATGGCAGTGCCGATTGCTTTCGGCAAGGAGCAGGAGTGGAAGGACGGCAAGTATGTGGATACGGACAAGGACAAGATCATCAATGATACGGACCCGATCTGGAACAAAAAGCCGTCGGACCTGAAGAAAGAGGATTACATGAAATTCTACCGGGAGCTGTATCCGATGCTGGAGGAGCCTCTGTTCTACATCCATCTGAATGTGGACTATCCCTTCAATCTGACCGGTATACTGTATTTCCCCAAGATAAAGGACCGTCTGGACGTGACCAAGAACAAGATCCAGCTTTACTGCAACCAGGTTTTCGTGACCGATTCGGTGGAAAACATTGTCCCGGACTTCCTGACCCTGCTGCACGGCGTAATTGACTCCCCGGACATCCCTCTGAACGTGTCCAGAAGCTACCTGCAGTCGGATTCCAATGTGAAGAAGATATCCGGCTACATTACCAAGAAGGTGGCTGACCGCCTGGAGGACATCTTCAAGAACGAGCGTAAGGAATACGAGGAGAAATGGGACAACCTCAAGCTCTTCATCGAGTACGGTATGCTGACCGACGAGAAGTTCTGCGACAGGGCCCTCAAGTTTGCCCTGATGAAGAATACGGACGGCAAGTTCTTCGCCTACGATGACTACCGCAAGGCAATCGAGGCAGCGCAGACCGACAAGGACAAGAAAGTCGTCTACCTCTACGCTACGGATCCGGTGGCCCAGTACCAGTACATCGAGACTGCCAGGAACAAAGGCTACGATGTCCTGCTCTTCGACTGCCAGCTCGATGCTCACTTCGTCAATATGCTGGAGACTAAAATTCCCGACTCTACGTTCGCACGTGTGGATGCCGATTCTATAGACAGGCTTATCCGCAAGGAGGATATGAAGGAGCCTGAGATGTCCGAGTCAGAGAAGACAGACCTATCAGATATGTTTGAGTCCGTCCTGCCGGAGGGCAATCACTATTTCGTAAAGCCTGAGAATCTGGGCGAGAACGGTGCTCCTATCCTGATTACCCAGTCCGAGTTCATGCGCCGTTACCGCGACATGTCGGCACTTGGCGGAGGCATGAACTTCTACGGCGAGATGCCCGAGTCCTACACCATCGATGTCAATGTGCAGCATCCTCTTATCAAGCGTATCCTGGAGTCCAAGGCCGGAAAGCTCTCAGAACAGTGTGCTGCCTTCGACTCCCGTAAGAGCGGACTGCAGGCCGGCATCGACAAGCTGGATGCCGCCATGAAGGATAAGAAAGACGAAGATATACCTACGGCGGATAAGGACGCTAAGAAGGAGCTCGAGAAAGAGCTGGACGAGGTGCGCAGTCAGCGTAAGGAAGCCATGAAGGACTTTGCCAAGGACAATATCCTCCTGCATCAGGTCGTAGACCTTGCACTGCTGGCCAACAATATGCTGAAGGGAAAGGACCTCTCGGAGTTCATCCGCAGGAGCATAGAGGTGCTCTAGCCTCAGGTTGGCGGTCAGTACCGCAGCAGAAATCTCATAACCTCGCACATCAGGCCGTCGACCTGCTGCTGCGAGGTTAGTGCTTCTATAGGGAATCCAAGGCTTACGCAGCGGTACTGGCCGTCATAGGCGACTGCGGCGGAGGTGTTGGATCCTTCGTAGCGCATGAAGGTGAATGCGCGGTCATCGGAGGGCAGGATGGCGTCGGCGGATTCTACGCAGTATGTGAACGGGTTGGGAGAGATGTTGAACTGGACCCGGATGGTGCTGTCGGAGGATATTCCGCCCTTGTTCGGTACAGTCCTGACATTTCCCGTGGAAGTGGCCATGCCGTTGCTCCATCCGTAACCCAAAAGGTCGGACGCTATGCCGTCCGCGATATATGCGGGGTCGCTTTCTCTCAGCAGTCCGTCAATGCCCTTGGAGAGATTTTTCCTGGCATCGTTATAAAGTTCCGATATCGTGGCCATCATATCCTCGATGTCTGCCGTCATCTCTCCGCTGCCCTGAATATTGCGGAGGCTGTCCCGAAGTCCGGCAAGATGGTATGCGGCGCCACGCAGATCCGATGCGGCGTCCAGCAGAGTCGAGGTAAGAGGGTAATGGGTGTCATGATAATGGGCTGTCTTCCCGATATTCGAACCGGAGATAAGAAGTGCTCCTCCGGCTTCAAGGTAAGGTGCAAGTATATCCCTGAGGTTCTTTGTCAGCAGTTCTCCGCTTTCCTTTCCATAGAGAATGTCCAGGGCCGAGTATTTCAGAAGGCTCCCCGGATGAGAGTCCATGGTGAGGAAATAGCTTGAGGACGAGGAAGAGAGGCTGATGCCGGCGCGCATGAGCGCAAGTCCGTGTACGAGTGGAAAGTCAAAGGTGTTGCCGGCGACAACGCCGGGGCCGTAGTCCATGAACGAGGCACCGAAGCCGGGCCTGTCATCGTGAATCCATTCCAGCCTGCGGTTGAATTCATATTGCTCGCCTATGTATGAGACGCCGCTGACATACGGTATGCCGTGACTGACCTTGAAGTCAAATCCGGCGGTGGAAGAGTCGGCAGCGGGCAGGGATGCAGGAGCTGACACAGATGTGAAGCCATTGACTACCAAGACTTCCTTGCTCCCCGGAATATATCCGGCGGACAATATCTCTGAGGGGAAAGAGAGACCGCCGCGGTTGACTGCGACTATTTTGTAGCTGTAGAGCCTGCCGGGCTCAATCCTGTCAGTATATTCGGTTCCGGTTACAAGGACGCCCTTGTCGAATCCCGGAATCTGATTTTCCTCTCCGGCAGGATCGACGGTTCTCCTGTAGACTATATATGAGTCCGGTATGGCAGTAGGCTCCGTCGGATCCTGTTCTGGTACCCAGCGCAGTCTTACTTCGGCACCCTTCTCGTCTTCATTCTGTATCAGTGCGCTGAAATCCTTGACGGGCAGAGGCTGGACTGTGTACCCGGTGCCGTAGACGTAGGACAGGTATTTAAGGATACCTTTATATATAGCGCGTGAAACGATGAACTGGAATTCCGGATCCAGGGCGCATTCCATGTCTGCGAAGTTCTGATGGGACAGCAGCTCGATAAGGACAGTAGGAACGTCCGGAACCCTGGCTTCCATGTAGGACCTGTCCCATATCGCTCTCCGTGTCCAGTCGGGCCTGTAGATGGCGCGTATGTCCTCTACTATTGAGGTCTGTACGATGTCGGAAAGCTCCCTGGCTGTAATTCTCGGGGTGCCGTCGGAATACCTGCGGCTCCCCTCTGATTCTTCCTTGTATATGGCCAGAGTTCCGACAATTGAGTCCTTGAGCACCGATCCTGCGTCTGTGTGCAGGGCCAGAGCCAAGTCTATGGGGATATGAAAGTCCCGGATAAGGGAGTTGACCCATTCGCCGCGGGACATGAAATCGTCCCTGTAGTCGTCCTCCCCTTCGTTGAGACTGTATACTTCTTCCGGAAATCCGCTCCACTGCATCCAGTAGCGGCCGGCCTCGGCATATCTTGGGAAACCGCTGGTCTCTTCGCCCCTGAGGACATTCCCCATGCCTCCGCCGAACTTCACGGCATCGGTCGTGACTACGCCTTCTCCGGGACTGTCGGGAGCGGAGTTCTGTACGATGACTCCCTGGCCTGTCTCGCCTTGAGAGAACCTGAATGTACCCAGATAGACCCATGTGCCTCCCCCAAAGCTCTGGTCTACGACAAACCTTGTGTCACCACCGGAATGACGGACGGTATAGAGGGCGGGAGAGCTCTTCTCAACGGTCTTGTATGAGACATATACAGCGTAGTCTCCGGTTTCGGGAAACCTTGGCAGGTATGATGCGCTGGATGAGCTGCGGGTGTTGCATTTCACCATGCGGGCGGTGCCGGCGCGGAAAGGATTGTCCCCGGGCATAAGCGGTCCGGAGGGAAGCGCGAATCCAGTGCCCGGGGCGTCTGTCCAGGCCTCTGAGCCGCCGTTTCTCTCAGTATAGAACGGATCGCCGTTGTCGATGACTATCTCGGTGCGGCGTGAATCTCTCTCCCTGGGCATTATGACGCCGGCTCCTGCGTTTTCGAGCATAGGCGCCAGGAATCCCGTCAGGTAGCTGTGCGGCAGAAGGTCCTCTATCGTGGAGAAGAACGGGGCTCTCTGCCATTTCCAGCGGTCTTCCGTGCCGGAATAGTAATAACCGTGTCCGGCCCAGAGGGCAATGTTGCGTCCCGCCAGGCCCCTGTCCGGCGCTGGATAATGCGTGACGGGTATAACCCATCTCTTGCCGGAAGCGGCAGTCTTCGATATATCAGCCCGTGTCCTGCCGGAATAGAAGCCGCTGGAGAGCCGTTCCAGCTTGTCTCCTCTGACAGTAAGAGAGATGCTGTGTCCCTGCAGATGCTCCGGAAGATAGCGGCGGATGATGTCCTCGATGAATGCGATGTCATTGTCCCTGAGCGGGTAGTCAGCTATGGATTTTCCGAATCTTATATTGACCTCCTGACGTTCGCTGTGGACGAAAACGGTGTCTACTGAGATTCCTCCTTGAACCGAGGCCCGGCGGGACATGTAGCGGTTTATTGAATCCACCGCCGTGGCCATGGACCTGACGCTGACCTGTGCGTCTGCGTTGAAAAATACGGCAGACGCAAGGAACAGCGCAGCCGCGTATGTGTATGTGCGAAATCTTACCATTTATATATAATGTTGACAGCAGCTTTGTAAAGCAGCCATTCGCCTGAACCGTTCCAGCCTATGTACATTGATCCGTCCGAGGAGTTGTGCCCTTCATATTTACCGCACTGGTAGCCTCCTCCTAAGGAGACTTCTATTCCCCAGTGTTTCGTAAGGGTAAAGGCATAGCCGGCGGTGACGCCTGCCATAAAGTTGTATCCTACCTGGTAGCTGTCGGAATACGAGCCCCAGTACATAGGATGTATGCCCTTGCTCAGTGTCCAGGCTGAGAAACCCAGGTTGGGACCTGCGAAAAAGCCTCTGAAAGACTGTACCGGGTAGTACCGCCCTTCCACGAAAGTCATGGCGATTACGGCCGGTCCGTCGATGAGCTTGCCGAACCCCTTTGGGTAGAATACCCCGACGCCTTCAAGGGCAACGGTAATGTTCTCGTGTGTGCGGAATTCCACGGAGGGGTTGATGATGCCTGCGGCTATGGCGGCGTTCAGTTTTACGGCTGTCTTGACCGGTTCGCCTCCGAAAAGACGTTCCTGCCGTGCCGTGCGTATGCTGTCCCTGTCCTCCGTATAAGCCGGTAAAGATGAGAAGAACAGTGTGACGGTCAGCAGAAGTGCGTAGATATGGCGGTTGTGAATGCTCATGCTCTTATTTCTTGAAAAGTGTATCAATGAGTCTGACGAAAGGCTGGCCGGCAAAGGCAACTGCGGCCGTGCCTGAGATGATAGCCGCTGAGTCTGCTGCAAAATCCAGGATGTCTCCCTGCCTTGTAGGAGTGAGCCAGCTTTGGAGCAGCTCAGTCATGCCGGCGAAAATCAGTCCCGACACCAGTGTCAAGGCTATGGCGTATCTGCTTAGAAACCGAAAACGGCTTGAGAATCTGAATGTAAGCCAAGTGACGGGAGGGTAGGGCAGGAACATGAGGAAATGGACGTACCTGTCAAGCCTTATTCCCAAAAAATATTTTCCAAGATCGATGCCGGTAGAGCTGAATTTGTATAGACATAAAAACAGTACCATCCCGATATAGATGATGTACAGTGTTTTGGTTAATATTT